>WBZM01000279.1_pt1 | contig 79407 bp, 73 predicted proteins | sample 5204271 | NCBI WGS metagenome assembly WBZM01 (sample SAMN12344346, study PRJNA552823) | activated sludge metagenome | biome: Activated sludge suspended growth; feature: Nitrification reactor; material: Wastewater; isolation source: activated sludge from nitrification reactor of wastewater... | reverse complement strand
CACTCTAATCTAGCATCGTTGAACTGGTTTGCATACACACCCTAGTCCCATTTCCGTCCAGGGTGTATCGGTGTGGCTGTAGTTGGGTGAAGCCCAATAGAGGTTGTTGGGAATCGTCGCCCCGTCGTCTTGGAGTACGCGGAGGTGGAGCCTCAACCGGTAGGCTGTGGCTGGAATTTGTCCCCTGTCGAACTTGAGCACGGCACGGGTGTTGATCCAGCCCGTCGTGTCCTTTGGCTCGGCCATCAGGGCCACCTCCCCGCCATAGTTGGTGTTGGGCGAGGCGCGGCGAACAGTGGTGTCGTCGGTCGGCGTCAGCGTGAGCGATGCCGGCCGCAATCCGGTCCTGATAGTGACCACAAAACCGGTCGATGTGGCGGCGTCGATGTGGACGGAGATGCCGCCCTCTACAGCGTTGAACGTCTCACCCGGAGACCACCAGGACGTAGGGTTCTCAACTGGCCCGTCCGACCTCCCATCGATGATGAGGTCGAACATGTGCGGCGGAACGCCCATTTCATGAATGATTACCCCGGCGGCGCATAGCTTGGCGTCATAGCCGACCAGTTGCCGCGCTTCTAGGGTGTAGTAATGGGTGATTGACCCGCTGATGGGGATTTCGACCATCAGATAGCCCGTGGCCGAGGGCAGCGCCGAGCGTTCCAACGTGACGGTCTGCGACGGCGCATTGGCCACATAAACGCGATTCGACTCGATCCACCCCAGGTATGCCTTGTTGCGGGCAATGGTATGCTGTCCATAGCAGCCGTAGATGGGGTCGCTGAACAGCTGGCAATTATACTCGTCCTGGCTCATCACATCCCATATGTTCCTATAACTGCCCGGTACGAAATTGACGTAGCTGTGCCAGAGGCCATAGCCATACCCCATCTCATGCTCAAATTCGGATACCCATTTGTGGGTCCACTGGGTCATCCAGGTCAGGCCCCACCGACGCGTCACGCCATCAAGAGTACGGGACAAGGAGCCGCCCTGAGCGTAATCCAGGTCGTCGTCATTGACGATCAGATTGATGCCATAGTAGTCCGGGAAGTAGATATCGGCATCGGCCGCGGCCAGGCAATCCGCTTCAAACAAGCTAGATAGGAAACTCCCATGATCGTTCAGGTAGCCAGCATAGGGCTTAGGGAGGATATACCAGCCGATGGCGTGGCTATCGTCGAGCCAGACGTGGTCAGCGGATACTTCGCGCCAGTAATGGTTCAAGCCAGGGAAGGTATTGGCGTACATGGCGTCGAAGTAGCTAAGGGGATGCTCCTCAGATAGGCGATCGGCGAACTTACAGCCGATGCTGACCCAGCGGGTATGGCCCAGAACGGGCACGGTGGGGGTGAGCATGCCGGTCGAATCCGCATTGGGTGTAACCGCTTCGAGACTAGTCACGGTGAGCGCCGGGAACTCGCCGGTCGCGGCTTGCGCCTCAGCGGGGCTGGCCGCGCGCGCGGACACAATCACCGTCTGCCCAGAGAGGGCCAGCCATGCGGCTGGCTCCAGCAAGCCGGGCAATAGCTCGACTGTCTGGCCGTCGGCGGTGGTCAGTTGAAACCGGGTCTGGGAGGAACCATCCTGATAGTCCACCCAGAGAATGGACAGAGTGCCTTCGATGCTCGTGGCTGGAACGGGTAAGGATTCGGCCGTGGCCTCCGGCGCGCCAAACCCACCCAGCAGCCACACCAGCCCGATCAGGGCCGTGACGAGAAACAGCTTGCGAGACATGGCCAAGGCTCCCTTCGGACGACCGTTGCCGGGCAGGGGTCGGTGCGCGGCGGTCGTCACGACGTAGGGGATTCAGCGAGATGCTCGTCCCCTAGCTATCAGTATACGCGCGCAGGGCGAGAAAGCTGCTAATCGCGTTACAGCACGCGTGTCAAGTGATATACGCCCGCAGGTGGAGTCAGTTCCCTCGCCCTATGGGCGAGGGTCAGGGAGAGGGTTTTCCGGGCGGCCTCTCCCTAACTCCTCCCGAAGGGACACGGCGCTACGGGAAGTTCACCGCCCCCGGCGTGCCGCCGTTCTGCGTGCTGGCCGCCCAACTGGAAGCGACGTTGTTGTTGCTGCTCGTCGTCAGCAGCGACAGCGACGGCCCACCGCCGTCCGGCGTCGTCGGCCAGGGCGGCACGGCGGCGCCATCGTCGTCATAGGTCACCTGGTCGATGACATTGCCAGAGGCGTCCTTCAGCGTCAGCGTCTCGCCGCCGTTGCTCAGGTCGCCGCTCGTCCACTGCCAGACCTGCACGCCGGGCAGAGCCGCGTAGGTCGCCGCCGTCTTGGCCACGACGACGATCTCCCCGGCGGCAATCGACTGCCCCGCGCCGAAGGTGTGGCTGATGCCGTCGGCCAGCACGAAGCCCTCCAGATCGACCGCCCCGGCCCCGGTGTTGACGATCTCGATGAACTCATAGGTCTCGTCCGCGCCCTGGGCGTCGGCCGGGTTGTAGTGGATCTCGTTGATGACCAGTTGCGGCGGCGGCACGGCCTCGAAGACGGCCGTCCGCGTCGTCGCCGCGCTCAGCGTCAGGCTGATGGCCGGGTTCGTCTCGCCCGTTTCCTGCCAGGCGACGAAGCGATAGCCGAAGGCGGGCACGGCCGCCAGCGTCAGCGGAATGGCGCGATAGTAGGCCCCGGTGAACGGGTAGGCCAGCGGCTCGACCCCGGCCACGGCCACCGTGCCGCCACCACTGATGGCCACGGTCAGGTTGGCCAGGCCCGGCGAGCCGGCGTAGGCATTGAGGTGGTTGCGCATGATCTCCGGCCGCTGGTTGGCGAAGTTGCGCATCGTCGTCACTTCCGCCTCCCAGGCCGTCATCGTCCGCGGCTTCTTCCAGCGGGCGATGTGGTCGGGCATCTCGCCGGCAATCTCGTCGTGCATGGCGTTGATGAGACCGACGACGCGCGCCGGGGCGTAGGTGATGTTCAGGTGGCTGGCCGCCCGCTGGACAAAGGCGTTGCGGAAGCTGACATTGGTCAGCATCCGTTTGAGCGGCTGGATGGCGACGTCGTTCCGATTCAACGCCACCTTCAGGCTGTCCTGCTTGATCTGCCCCTTCTGGAAGGTGTTGTCGAGGTCGGCAAAGACCCAGCGCCAGACGCTGCCGGGGTCATAGGCCCGCCAATAGCGAAACTCGCCGCCGCGCAGATTGGCGCTGTAGGTGTGGGCGATGAAGTAGTCGATGAACTCGTCCACGTCCATCTGGGCCACGACGGCCGCGTAGTTGGCCGGCACGGTCAGGTCCCTGTTCAGGTCGGCCATGAAGGCGTTCCAGGCGGCCGGGTTGCCGGCGTCCTGCTCAACCTTGTTCATCTCGGCGCGCATCATGTCGAATTCATCATCGGCGTCCAGGCCATAGTTCTGCTCAACGAGCGACTCGTCGGCCTTGTCGCGCAGGTTGTAGATGCCCCAATAGACCCCGTTGATGAACGTGGCCGCCGGCCGGTACTGCTGCTGGTCGAGGTCCATCGTCTGCCAATGCAGTTCATGCACCATCGGCTCGCGGAACATGCTCAGGTAGGCGTTGTGGTTGCCGCCGCCGCGCAAGACCAGCCGCTTGTACTCGTCCAGCGGGTTGCCGGGGAAAACGGGATAGTCGATATCGTTGTCGCCATAGCTCCGGCGGGCCTTGATCTCCAGCGACTTCTGCGGCATGGCCCGCGTGCAATCGCCCTGAATCTCGAAGCCGACGTCCTGTTGGAAGGCGAACGCGCCGCCCGGCTCCCACAGTTCCAGGCTCACCGGCCGCTCCCACGACTGGTTCCAGTTCGCCTTCGGCCCACAGCGCCCCTTGGCGCCATGCTTGCCGACGACGTAGATGCCGATTTGCGGGTCGAACATGTGCGCCGGGTCGGTGACCAGCGAGACGACGGCCAGGTCGGTGTCCACGCCGATCAGGTACGACGCCGTGGCCGGGCGGCTGCTGAGGCTGCCGGCGGCGAAGGCCCGCGCGCGAATGACCGTCGGGGCGTTGACGGCGATGGGGCTGGTGTAGAGTGGCGAGGTCGCCGTCGGCTGGCGGCCGTCGGTCGTATAGCGGATCTGCGCCCCCGCCTCGGCCGCCAGCGTCACGCTCTGGCCGCCGGCATAGACGCCGCCCGGCGGGCTGAAGACCGGCCGCGCCAGCCGGGCCGCCGCCACCAGGCCGCCGCTGTTGGCCGCGCCGGGCGTGGGCGTGTCAAAGTTGGCCCACGTGCCCGCGCCGTCGCTCGTCCGGCCGTAAGCCACGTCGACCAGCGTCTCGCCGTCCATTTGGCTGTCATAGGTCAGCGAATCCACCAGTGTGCCGTTGGGCATAAACAGGGCGATGGTGTCGCCGCGCATGTCGAGCGAGAGGCTGGTGTGCGTGCCGGTGGCCTCTTCGTCGTACCACAGCAGCAGGCGGCCGCCGGCGGCGATGGTCGTGCCCGCCGGCAGCGCGTAGCCGGCCGGGTTGCCGGCGTCGTCGGACAGCGTGTAGCCGGCCAGGCTGACGGCCAATGGCCCGGCGTTGTACAACTCGACCCAGGGGGCGTAGTTGGTGAATTGCGGGTCAAGGTTGGTCGAGGCATTGCCGGCCAGGACCTCGTTGATGACGATGGGCGGCGTGTCGGCCCGCAGGCGCGGCGCGGCCACCAGCGCCAGGAGCAGCGCCCCCAGCAACAGCACGAACGATGGACGATGACGATTCATAACCAATTCTCCAACAGACAAACGGGATAGCAGAGGCTAGGGCATGGGCGCGAAGACGGCCGTGCGCGTTGTCGCCGCGCCGGCCAGCACGACCGAGACCGACGCGGCCGTCTCGCCCGTCTCGGCCCACTGGACAAAGGCAAAGCCGGGCGCGGGCACGGCCTCCAGCCGCAACGGCAGGCCACGGAAGTGCGGCCCGCTGTAGTCGCCCGGTACATCGACCCCGGACACCAGGACGCGGCCCTGCGCGGCGTCGTGCGACACGCTCAGCACCGTCGTGCCCGGCGAGCCGAGGAAGGTGTTGAGGAAGCCGGTCAGGTAGCCGGGCCGCAGGTCGGCAAACGTCCGCAGGCGGCCGACCTCCGACTGCCAGAAGGTCACCGACTTCGGCTTGTGCCAGCGAGCCACCTGGGCCGGCATCTGCGGGGCGATGTCTGCGGCCATGGCGTCGATGATGTCCCGGACGCGCGCCGGCGCGAAGGTGGTGTTCAGGTGGGTGATGAAGCGCTGGCCGAATTCGGCCTTGAACTCCGGGCTAACCATCAGCCGCCGCAGAACGAGCGCGTTGTAGGCCCGCTTGCCCTTAGTGGCCGCGGCGAACTTGAAGGTGTTGTTGTTGTAGCCCTTGGTGTCCCGGCCGAAGGCGGCGTCGAGATCATGCATCATCCAGCGCCAGCGCCCGTCGTCGTGGGCACGCCAGTAGCGGATGTTGTTGTGCGGCCAGTCGAGATTGTCGGCGTAGATTTCGAGGATTTCGTAGTCGATGTACTCGTCGATGTCGATGCGGCTTTGCAGAGTGGCGTAGACGGCCGGCGTGGCCGGATTGTTGTCGCGCAGATAGGCGTAGAGCGCGTCCCAGCTGGCCCGCGAACCGACCATCACATTGGCGTTCTTCTCCAACAGGTCGAACTCGTCTAGCGCCAGGCCGTAATTGCTGGTGACGAAGTACTCGTCCATGCGTTCGCGCACGCCGTAGACGCCCCAGAAGGCCCCGTTGATGAAAACGACGCCGGGGCGATAGGCCTGGCGGTCGATGTCCATCCGGCCGATGGCCAACCGCTGGCCCAGGCCGTCGCGCAGCAGCGTGTTGGCCAGGTCCTGGCCGCCGGGGCGCAGGATGATGCGGCCGTAGGCGTCGAACGGCTTGTCGGGGAACAGGGCGACGCTGAAATCGTCGTCGCCGTAGCTGGGGCGGGCGAAGAGCTGCATCTGCTTCTGCGGATCCCGGCGCGTGCAACTGCCGGCGATGGCCACGCCGCCGTCCTGCTGCAACAGTCGCGCCCCGCCGGCGTCGTAAATCTCCACGCTGACCGGCCGCTCCCAGGGCCGGTTCCAGTTGGCCACCTTCTTGCCGCACTTGGGGTTGGCGATGCCCGCCTTGCCGTCCACGTAGATGCCGATGAAGTTGTCGAAGAAGTAGGCCGGGTCGGTGGCCAGCGAGACAACGGCGACATCGGGCGGCACGCCGACCAGGTAGGTGGCCGTGGCCGTCGCGCTGGGGAGGCCGCCGGCCGGGAAGGCGCGCGCCCGGACGACGGTCGGCGCGCTGACGGCGATGGGGCCACTATACACCGGCGACGCGGCCGTCGGGCGGCTGCCATCGGTGGTGTAGCGGACGGTCGTGCCGGGCGCGGCGGCCAGCGTCACGGCCTGCGCCCCGGCGTAGAAGCCACCGGGCGGGCTGAGCGCCGGCGCGGCGGCCGGCGTCGCGTCGGCCCAGCCGTCGCCGTTGGCCGCGCCGGGCGTGGGTGGGTCGAAGACGCGCCACTCGCCGCCCGGCGCGCGGCCATAGGACACGTCCGGCCACTGCGGCCCGAAGGTGATGCTATCGACCGGCGCGCCGTTGGGCGCGAACAGCCCCAGCTCGCCGCTCATGTCGAGCACAAAGGGCGCGTGCCGGCCCGTAGCCAGCCCGTCGAGCCACAGCAGGACCGTGCCGCCCGGGGGAATGCTGATGCCCGACGGAAGCGTCCAGCGGTTGGGCACGGCCAGGTCGTTGCTCAGCCGGTAGCCGGCCAGGTTGACCGCCGCCGCGCCGTCGTTGCGCAACTCCACCCAGGGCACAAAATTCTTGTAGTCCGGGTCGAGGTTGGTGGACGCATTGCCGGCCAGCAACTCGCTGATGACCACCGGCGGCGCGTCGGCCCGCAGGCGCGCCGCCACCAGCAGCCCGCCCAGCAGCCCCGCCAACAACGCCATGAACAGTGTGCGCCGTCGCCGCATCGTCGCCTCCACATGGCCGGACGGCCGCCTCGTCCGGCTATAGCCCATTCGCCGCTCCGGGTGTGCCGCCCAGTTCGTTGCTGGCGGCCCAATGAGTGGCCAGACTGTTGTCGCCGGCCGGGTTGCGCAGGGCCAGCGCCGGCCCGCTGCCGTCGGGCGCGGCTGGCCAGTCGCCCGTGTCGCCGTAGGTCACCACATCGACCGTCTGGCCATAGCCGTCGGTCAGCGTCAGCGTCTCGCCGTCGTCGGCCAGGTCGCTGCCCGCGTCCCACTGGAAGACCTGATAGCTGCCGGCGTAGGTGGCCGCGTTGGCGGCGATGACGATGTATTCGCCCGCGCCGATGCTCGCGCCCGCGCCAAAGGTGTAGGCGACGCCCGTCAGCGCGTAGCCCTCCAGCGCCACCGGCTCGCTACTCGTGTTCACCAGTTCGATGAACTCGTAGTCAGCGTCCGGCCCCTGAGCCGCGTCGTCGGGATTGTAGTGGATCTCGTTGATGACCAGCGCGGGCACGGGCGGCAGCGGCGGGAAGTTGACCGCGCACGGCGTGCCACCCGTCTCGCGGCTGGCGGCCCAGCTTTCGGGCAGGCTGTTGTCGTAGGTCAGGTCGAGCAGCGCCAGCGACGGCCCGCCGCCCTTCGGCTCGGTCGGCCACGGCGCGGCCGTGCCGTAGGCAAAGACCATCACCGGCGCGGCGAAGCGATTGCGGAAGGTGATCGTCTCGCCGTCGCTGTTCAGCCCGCCCGATGTCCAGTCATAGACGGTGCAGCCAGCGGCGGCGTAGGTCGCGCCGTCCTTGGCCAGCACAATCGTCTCGCCCGCGGCGATGCTCGCCCCGGCCGGGAAGGTGTAGCTGACACCCTCGGTGGTGTAGCCGCTGAGGTCGAAGGCGCGGTCGCCGGCGTTGTACACCTCCAGGAACTCCCAGACATTGTCGCCGCCCGGCTGCAACGTCGCGTTGACGCTGTAGTGGACTTCGCTGACCACCAGCGGTAGCGCCGGCCAGTTGCTCGCCCCCGGCGTGCCGCCGACGAAGTCGCTGGCCGCCCAGTTGGCCGGCAGGCTGTTGTCCAGCGCCGGGTTGCCCAGCGCCAGCGCCGGCCCGCTGCCGTCGGGCGCGGCCGGCCAGTCGCCCGTGTCGCCGTAAGTCACCGCATCGACCGTCTGGCCATAGCCGTCGGTCAGCGTCAGCGTCTCGCCGTCGTCGGCCAGATCGCTGCCCGCGTCCCACTGGAAGACCTGATAGCTGCCGGCGTAGGTGGCCGCGTTGGCGGCGATGACGATGTATTCGCCCGCGCCGATGCTCGCGCCCGCGCCAAAGGTGTAGGCGACGCCCGTCAGCGCGTAGCCCTCCAGCGCCACCGGCTCGCTACTCGTGTTCACCAACTCGATGAACTCGTAGCCGGCGTCTGGCCCCTGGTTGGCGTCGTCGGGATTGTAGTGGATCTCGTTGATGACCAGCGCGGGCACGGGCGGCAGCGGCGGGAAGTTGACCGCGCCGGGCGTGCCGCCGTTCTCGCGGCTGGCGGCCCAGCTTTCGGGCAGGGCGTTGTCGAAGGTTTCGTCGAGCAGGGCCAGCGAAGGGCCGTCGCCGTCCGGCTCGGTCGGCCAGGGTGGGTCGTCGTTATAGGTGACGGTATCGACGACGCGGCCGTCGGCGTGGCGCAACGTCACCGCCTCGCTGCTATTGCTCAGCTTGTGGTCGTTGTCGCTGCCCCAGTCCCAGTCAAAGACGTGGCCGGGGTCGAGGGCGGCATAGGCCGGGTCGGCGCTGTTGGCGGCGACGACGATGTACTCGCCCGGCGCGATCTGTGACCCGTCGGGGAAGGTGTAGCTGATGGCGCTGATGGTGTAGCCGCTCAGGTCGGCCGTCGTCGCGCCGGCGTGGTATAGCTCGATGAACTCCTTGTCCGGCTCGGCCGTTTCGGGCAGCGGCCGGTAGAGGATCTCGTTGATGACGATGTCGGGCACGGGCGGCGGCGGCGGTTCGGCGTCGAAGATGGCCGTGTAGGTCGCCGGGCCGTTGAGCGTGACGGTGATTTGCGGCGTCGTCTGGCCCGTCTCGGCCCAACGGACGAACAGTTGCCCCGGCGCGGGCGCGGCCGTCAACGTCAGCGGCGTGTTCTTGAAGGCCAGGCCGCTGTAGCTGTCGGGCACGGCCACGCCGGCGACGCGAATGTCGCCACCCGCGCCGGCCGCCGTCGCCAGCGTCGTCGTGCCGGGCTTGCCAAGGTAGTCGTTGACATGGCCAAACACATAGTCGGGCCGTTTCTGCGCGAAGGTGCGCAGCTTATTTAGCTGGGTGTTCCAGACGGCCAGGCCCTTGGGCATGTGCCAGCGGGCAACCTGCGCCGGCATGTCCGGGGCGATGGCCGCCGACATGTCGTCGATGAGCGTGGTCATGCGCGCCGGCGCGAACGTCGTGTTCAGATAGGCGGCGAAGCGCTGGGCGAACAGGGCGCGGAAGTCGGCGTTGCGGCTCAGTTGCGCCAGGATCAGGCCGTGGTAGGCTTTGGGGCCTTTCTTCGCCATGGCCTGCTTCAGCGTGTTGTGGCCGGCGCCGCTGGGCATGTCGTTGCCGAAGCCGAGGTCGAGGTCGTGCAGAATCCAGCGCCATTTGCTACCGGGCGCATAGGCCCGCCAGAAGCGGATGTTGCCCTGCGGCCAGTCGGTGTTGGCGGCATAGATCTCGGCGATCTGGTAGTCGATGTAGTTGACCATGTCCATCTGCGTTTGCAGATAGTCGTAGACGGCCGGGTTGGCCGGGTCGTGGGTCTTGATGTAGGTGTAGAATTCGTTCCAGCGATCGGCATTGCCGGCCAGAACATCGGTGCCGGCGTCTTTGAGGGCATCGAAGTCGGTCTCCTCGTCGAGGCCATAGTGGTTCTCGATGAGGTCTTCGTCCATCTTCTCGCGCAGATTATAAATGCCCCAGAACTCGCCGTTGATATAGACGACCGCCGGCCGCCACGCGCCGCGCTCGATGTCCATCTGGCCGCTGAGCATCTGGCTGCCCAGAGCGTCGCGCAGCAGCGTGTTAACGGTATCCTGGCCACCCGTGCGCAGCACCAGCCGCCGGTAAGACGTCAAGGCCCGGTCGGCAAAGAGGGGATAGCTGAAATCCTTGTCGCCGTACAGCTTGCGGGCCTTCAGCTCAAATGACTTCATCTTCAGGTTGCGCGAGCAGTTGCCAAAGATCTCCAGGCCGGCATCCTGCCCCAACAGGCGCGCGCCGCTGGTGTCGTACATCTCGACGCTGGCCGGCCGCTCCCAGGGCTGGTGCCAGTTGGCCTTCTTGCCGCAGACAGTAATGCCCTTCTTGCCCTGCACGAAAATGCCGATGGTGTCACTGAACATGTGATCCGGGTCGGTGGCCAGCGAGACGGCCGGCAGGTTGGCGGGCACGTTGATGAGATAGGTGTGGGTGATGGTCGGGCTGCTGATGCGGCCGCCGGCGAAGGTGCGGGCGCGCAGGACTTTGGTGGCGCTGATGGCGATTGGCCCGCTGTAGGCCGGCGAGCCGGGGGTGGGTTTCGAGCCGTCGAGCGTGTAGCGGACCACGCCGCCCGGCTCGGTGGTGCTCAGTTCGACCGTGCGCGCGCCGCCATAGCGCCCGCCGGGCACTGAGAACGCCGGCGCGGTGGCGACCGACCCGGCGACGGCGGCGAACGACGGCGAGGTGTTGGCCGCGTCGGGCGTCGGCGGGTCGAAATAGGCCCAGCCGCCGCCGGCATCGCGGCCGTAGGACACGTCCGGCCACTGCGCGGCCAGTGTGACGCTGTCGATCACTTCGCCGCCGGCCGTCCGCAACTCGATCCAGCCGCCGTCCATATCCAGTTCATAGGGCGTGTGCAGCCCACCGACGGTCAGTTCGTCATACCAGACCAGCACGCGGCCGTTGACGGGGATGGACACGTTCGGCAGCGTGTAGCTCTCCGGCGTGGCGCGGCCATCGCGCAGAGAGACGACGCGCAGGCCCGACAGGTTGACGGCCGCGCCACCGGTATTGTGCAGTTCAACCCAGGAGGAGTAGTTGGCGTAGACGGGGTCGAGGTTGGTGGAGGCATTGCCCACCAGTACCTCGGCGATCTCGATGGATGGCCCGGCGGCGCGGCCGCGGGCGACAAGCACGCTGAGCGCGATCAGGCTGGATAACAGTACAAATAAGGCCCGCTGATGATGGCGCATTGTTCGTCCCCTACCGCCACAGGCGTCTCAACAGTGCCCTCGGCGGTGACTGGCGCAAGAGCTGGTAACACTACTTTGACGCCTCCAGTCTAGCGAATCAATCTTTCATTTTTCCTTACGCTTGGCCGCAACCGGGGCTTTGCGCCGCGCCGCCGGGGCTGGCGTGCGCCATTTGACGGGCAGGACGCCACCGCGCCGGCCAGAGGAACAGCAACGGCCGGGAACACTGGCTGTTCCCGGCCGTCTTCTGCGTGTCAGGCCGGCCGGCGTGTGGCCGGCCGCCGCGCCGGCCCTAACCGACGATGGCCGCGACCAGCTCAATGATAGCCGCGGTCAACGTCATCACGCCGGGCACGGCGTGGGCGACCTTACCGGCCGCCCGCCGCACCATCCCGCCCAGATCGCGGACGGTGTCGGTGTCGGGCGGGTCAATGGCCGCTTCCTCGGTCAGGTCGGCCACGCGCTTGGCCAGCGTGGCGGCGTCGGCCGCGGCCGCCGGCGGCACGTTGGTCAGCGCCGCCTTCAACTCGCCCACCAGTCGGGCCAACTCGGCCCGCTGGTCGGGCGCGCCGGTGGTCATGGTCCCCACCGTCTGCGTCACGTGGTCCAGCTTCGACTCGATGTTGAGGATGGCCCCGCGGAAGTCGCCGGACATGACATACTTGCTGCCGCGAATCTCGTCCCCGGCGACGTTCTTCTGGCCGATGCCGACGTCGCCGGCGGCATTCACCGGCCCGCCAAAGTAGGCCCCACCGCCGGTGTTGATGTTGAAGACCGTCGCCCCACCCTCCTCGGCCGCGCCGCTGGGCAGCTCCAGGGCGGCCGGGGCGTCGGGCCAGGTGACGTTCTGGCGCTCGGCCCGCGCCCAGGTCAGCAGTTGACCCACTAGCCCCTGGCGGCCGGCGTCGGCCAGCAGGGCGTTGATTTTGGTCGGCTTCGTGCCCCCGCGCAGCGAGTCGTAGTCGATGCCCAGCACGAAGGCCAGCGTCTCGATCTCCTCGCCGCTGAAGTAAGTGTTCAACTTACCCTGCACGTCGCCCCAAAAGGCTCGACTGGCCTCGTTCATCTCTCCCTCCGGTTGACTTGTTGCCCCTACAGGCCCAGCGATTTGCGCACGGCCGCGGTCAGCTGCCGGGCGGCGGCGGGCAGGCCGGGCCGCACGTCGCCCAGGGCGTCGGCGGCCCGCTCCAGCGCCCGGCCGTTGATGTCGGCCAGCTCGTCGTCGGCCTCGGCCACGGCGGCCGACACCTTGGCCAGCCGCGTGGCCACCGCTTCGGCCTCGCTGGCCCGCTCGGCCGGCACGCCCTGCAACTCCGCCTCCAGCGCCGCCACCAGGCTATTCAGGCCGGCCCGCTGGCCGCCGTCCAGCGGCGCGGCCAGGATCGATTGGGTCACGTGGGTCAGTTGCGACTCGATGTTGAGCACCGCGCCCTGGAAGTTGCCCGACATGACGTACTTGCTGCCGTGAATCTCGTCGCCGCCGGTCGTCTTCTGGCCGATGCCCACGTCGCCGCCGGCGGTTACGGCCTGGGCGAAGTACGCCCCGCCGCCGGTGCTGATGACCGGCCCGCCCGCCGGCAGGGGCGCGATGGGATCGGGCAGGGGCACGCCCTTGCGGATGCCCTGGCCGCCCAGCACAAGGGCCACGGGGAAGTTCTCGCCGCTGGTCTGATAGACGGGCGTTTGCGACGCGCCATATTCCGCCTGGGCGCTGGCCGGCACGGCGCGCGAGACGTAGCCCATGATGTCGCTGACGAGGACTTCGGTCGCCCCCTCGGTCTGGGCGTGGCCGGTCAGGGCCTCGACGACATAGTAAGTGAAAATGCTCATCTTGCGGTCGGAACGGACATAGGAGCTTTCGGCGGCCGATGAGGAGCTGAGCACCGCCCGCCCCTGCCCCTGCGACAGCGCGGCGATGGGGCGGGTCTCGGCCGGCGCGGCCGACTTGCGCAGCCCCTCCCCGGCCAAAAGATCGTCGCCCTTGATGTTCATGCCGCCGGCATGGCAGCAGTCGAGGACGACCAGCAGACGGCGCGGCTGCACCTGTTCGATGGCCGCGGCCACGTCGGTGGCCCGCAGCAGCGTGTCGGTGATCGGCGAGCGCAGGTCATAGGGCAGCAGGTAATAGCTGTTGTCGCTGCTATTCAGCGCGCCGTGACCGGAGTAGAAGACGACGGCCGTGGCGTTCCCGCTGCTGTCAGCGACGATGCGTTCCTTCAGCCAGGCCAGCCCGCCGCGAATGCCGTCGCGCGAGGCGTCCGCGCCCATCAGCAGGCGAACGTTGTCGGCCGGGTAGGCGCAGCGCTGCGGGTGCACGAGCACATCCCGCAAGGCCACGGCGTCCCTGGCCACGGTCGGCAGGGCATATTGGGGGATGAGGTTGTCATTGACGGCAATGAGCAGGGCGTAGCCGTTGGTGAACTGGTCGGCCATAGGTTTCCTCCGCGGCCGCGGGCCGCCTTCGGTGGGACATTATACATCAAGTGGCCATAGGGAATAGGCTTGGGCCATGTAAAAAGTTAAGCCCCCCAGTCAGTGCCTGGCACTTTCCGAAGTGCCTGGCACTTTCCTGACCACTCCCACAAGAAGGTGCGACGCACTCAAGAAAGTGCGACGCACCGGGAGCGTTCTTAGTGCCTGGCACTTTCCGAAGTGCCTGGCACTTTCCCGACCAACCCATCAAGAAGGTGCGACGCACTCAAGAAAGTGTGACGCACCGGGAGCGTTCTCAGTGCCTGGCACTTTCCGAAGTGCCTGGCACTTTCCTGACCGCCCCCACAAGAAGGTGCGACGCACTCAAGAAAGTGCGACGCACCAGGAGCGTTCTCAGTGCCTGGCACTTTCCTGGCCAACCCCTCAAGAAGGGGTCGTCTGTCCCCCTGGCGACAGATGACCGGCAAGAAGCCGCGGCCAATTTCCCTGCTGTGGCCTATCGGCGGGCATCTCGTCGCCATTTGTGGCGTTATTCGCCGGGGCAGTGTGCTATGGTGTTTGTGGACGGTGTAGCCGCCGGTTCCCTGACCGGGGGTTCCCCGTCCACCCGGGGCGCTCCGGTCGCCGGCGGCCGCGCGGGCAGCCGTGCGGCCGCCAACCCGTGCCATTCTGTGGCCCTCCTGGGGCCATCCCCCTGCTGTTACATCACAACAATTGTTCCACGGGAAACAATATGTCAAGTGGACGGAGTGAGTGCCCGGCACTTGCTGGTGGGCGTCCTTAAGAAGGTGCGACGCACCGGGAGCGCTCTCAGTGCCAGGCACTTTCTGAAGTGCCTGGCACTTTTCTGGCCACCCCCTCAAGAAGGTGCGACGCACTCAAGAAAGTGCGACGCACCAGGAGCGCTCTTAGTGCCTGGCACTTTTCTGGCCAGCCCCTCAAGAAAGTGCGACGCACCGAAAGTCGGCCCGCTGACAGTTGACAGGAATGACGCGATGCGTCATAATAGCGGGTGGATGCCGCGCGTGCAACTTCGCGTGACGCAGCGCGTATAATCCGATAGACCATGTACCGCCGGTGGAGAGTGACGTGCGCCGGCGACGGAGAAATGAAGTCCATGTCTGATCAAACCATCCACATCGAAGAGGAAGTGACGGACGCTGCCAACAAGGTAGGGGCAACGGCCAAGCGCTGGACGGAGGAAATCTCCGTCCTCAGCGGCGAGCTGGGCGACACGCTCGGCCGCCTGGCGAAGGAAGCGACGGTGCGCAAGATCACGGTCAAGAGCCAGAGCGGCAAGACGCTGTTCGAAGTGCCGCTGGCGCTGGGCGCGGCCGGCATGTTGATCATCGGCCCGGTCACAGCCTGGCTGCTGGTCGTCGCCTGGCTGGCGCGCGTGTCCATCCTCATTGAGTACGAAGCCGCGCCGACGAAGGCGGAAGAGGCGGCCGAGGCGTTTGTCGAGGACGCGCAAGCGGCCATCGCCTGATAGTCCCCCTGCCCCACCGGGCCGCGCGGCCGTATGGCGCGCGCGGCCAGAGACGCTACAATCGGCGCTATCGGCGTTCTACCGTCGTAGCACGCCCCAGGCCCAACCACGGCGCGGCCCGCCAGCGCCTCTCATATCCATGCGCGAGAGCTGAATAAGTGGAGAAACACAATGACCGAAGATTCTGTACCTTTTGAGGAAGAAATCCACCAGGCGGCCGAGGCCGGACGCACCTTCACCGAGCGCGTCTCCGTGACCGGCAGCGACCTGGTCGAAACCGTGCAATCGCTGTTGCGCGAGGCGGCCGTGCGCAAGATCACCATCCAGGACAAGGACGGCCGCACCTTGCTGGAGATTCCGCTCTATGCCGGCGTGGCCGGCGCGCTGATCCTCGGCTCGGCTACCGTGCTGGCCCTCATCGCCGCCTGGTTCGCCCAGGTGTCGATCCTGATCGAGCGCGACAAGGCCCATGACGGCGGCCCGACGGTTGTCGGCGAGACGGTCGAGCGCGCCGCCGGGACGGCCCAGGCGGCCGCGTCGCAGGCCATCGGCGGCATTTCGGCGTTCTTCGGCACGGCGGCCCGCGGCGCGGGCGACGCCGCCCGGCGGATCGCCGACGCGCTGGAGGTTCGTCTGAACAGCGCCGGCAGCCATGCCGACGACGCCGCGACGACCGTGGGCGAGAAGGCCGGCCAGGCGGCCGAGCGCGTCGGCGAAATGGCCGACGAGGCGGCCACGGCCGTGGGCGACGCCGCCAGCACGGCCGCGACGAAGGTGACCGACGCGGCCGACGCCGTGGCCGGCAAGGCCCACAAGGCGGCCGACGCCGCCACCACGCGCGCCCACGACGCCGCCGACGCGCTGGCCGATATGGCCCCGGAACGCCAGTGCGCCGCCATCACCAAGGCCGGCACGCGCTGCAAGCGCCCGGCCATGGACGGCAGCGACTTCTGCGCCATTCACCAGGTGGCCTAGCCGGCGGCGCGGCGCGGCCGCACGTCCACAAATGGACAGAGGCGCGACACCCTCAACGGGGCGTCGCGCCTCTTTATTTTCCAGTACAGACGCTGGCGACGCGACTCAGTCGGTGACGACAACCAGTTCCGGCGGATGCACGCCGTTGAGGCTGCTGTAGGCGGCCAGGTTGGTCGAGTCGTTGGTCAGGGCGAAGCTGACGCGGCTGCCGCTGCTGAGCGCGGCGACCACGCCGGCCGTCACGTCGATTTCCACCCAGCGCCCGGCCGTCACGGGGCCGAGACTGCCCAGAGACGCGCCGGTGATGGCCGGGGCGTTGTTCCAGTTCAGCCCGGTTTCCAGCCACTGCGTCGTCGTGTTCAGATAGGTGGGCGAGACGGCATAGACCGCGCCGCCGTCCGGGCTGGCGTTGGTGACCCACAGCCGCAGCGTGGCGCTCTGCACCGCGCCGGTCAGGCCAGTGACATTGAACTTCACATAACTATTGATGTCCCTGGCCGCGTCCTTCACTTGCAGGACGGGTTTCGCGCCGTAGACGTTCCTGGGCCTGGCCTGCATCACGGTGGCGTCGTTGGTGGGGGTGAAGGTCGTCGCCGGCCCGCTCGCCGCCGGTTGCCAGCTGGGGTAATACTCGCCCAGGCCATTGGTGATCTGCTTCCGGTTACTGCCGTCGGCATTCATGGTGAAGATGTGGGCGACCAGTTCGTCCTCCTCATTCGGCCGCCAACTGACGTAGGCGATCTGCTGCCCGTCGGGCGACCAGGACGGCCACCGCTCGCTGCCCGGCGTGTTGGTCAGCCGGATGCGGTCGCCGCCGCTGCGGTTCATGGTGTATAGCTCATCGTTGCCCTTGCCGAAATCGCGATAGAACACGATGCGCCCCCCGTCCGGCGACCAGGCGGGCGACCAGTCATGCGACGGCGTCTTGGTCAGGTTGGTCAGCCCGGTGCCGTCGGGCCTGACCACGAAGATATCGAAGCGATCGTTGACGCCCAAACCGGCGAAGGCGATCAGCTGGCCGTCGGGCGACCAGCTCGGCCCGGTGCCCGACACGCCCTGAATCGCAACCAGGCCCGTGCCATCGCTGTTGACGATGTAGAGCTGTTCGCTGCCATTGACCATGAAGGCCAGTTTCGTGCCGTCGGGCGACCAGGTGGGGCGGCCGGGATGATCAGCCGGATCCACAAGGTGAACCGGGTTGCTGCCGTCGGCGTTCATCACGTAGAGTTGATAGGGGTAGGTCATGGGCACTTCGGCAACGAAGGCAATACGCGTGCCATCGGGCGACCAGGCCGCTTCGCCGTCATACCCGTCGTTGAAGGTCAGGCGCGTCTGGCCCGTGCCATCCGCGTTCATGGTGAAGACTTCCTGGGTGTCAGCGTCGTTGCCCACCAGACCATTGTAGAGAAGCCGCCCGGATACACCCGAAGCGGCTGGCGCGTCGCCCTGAGCGACGGCCAGGCCCAACGGCAGCATGAGGCTCACCAGCAGGGCCAGAGCCATTAAAACGAGTCTGCGGTTCATGGGTTTGTGGCTCCTATAGACCGGCCAAACGACCGGGCTAATCAGGTCGGCGCGGCGGGTTGGGTCGCGGCGACCGCGGCTTGGCGGAACCGGATGACGGACGGATAGGCAGGTGGGTGGCTGGCGCCCCCCACGGGTCTGTGGCTTGACAATACAACCCGGCCCCAATACTTTGCTTTGCGGAAAAAGCCGCTGGCTTTTTACCTGGTTACAGTATACCCAATTGCCCAGAGAGCGCTGTAAATCGGATGACAGTGGGCTTGCTAACTGGCGGACAGTAGGACAGGGGGACAGTGAGGCAGCAGGTCACTAGAGCGGCCGGTTAGCGCGCCTCCCCTGGCCCCTGGAACCTGGAACCTGTCCCCTCCCCCTCCCCAAACACCGTGCCCCAATCCCGCGCCATGTCCACCACCGGCCAGCCGCGGGCAGCGGCCTCGGCCAGCAGGCGGCCGGCGCGGCGGTCGTAGGCATATTCGCGGGCGGCGTCGGTGTGGCGGACGACCAGCGGCAGGCGCGCCCCCTGCCCCTCGGCCGTCCAGCGCAACAGCGCCAGGTCGCCATCGCTGTTGCCCGCGGCCAGCAGCGGCCGCTGGCCCAGCTCGCGCTCGATGCAGCGCGGCTTGTCCTCGCCGTCGTGAAAGAAGTCGGGGTGATAGCCGCGCAGCAGCAGCGACGGGTCGAGCCGGCTGCCCTGGGGTACGAAGTTGCTGCCCAGGACGCGGCCGGGGGCCACGCCGTACAGCTCGGCCGAGAGGACACGGACGAAAGCGGCTTCGTCGGCCGTCGTGATGGCCACGGTGAATTCGCGCTCTTGCAGCAGGTGGAGCAACTCAACCATCGGCCGGTAGACCAGCCCGCGCACGCCGACGCCGAAGCGCGGATGCCGCCAGTGGCCGGCCCAGTGGCGCACCCAGGCCTCGAAGTCGGCGTCGCTCATGGCGCTAAAGGGCACGCCGGCCAGGTCGCCCAGAATCTCGGCCCACTCGCTACGCTGGAAGACGTTGTCGAAGTCGCTGTGGTCGTTGGCGAAGACGGCCCGCAGCGCCCGGCGCGACAGGCCCAGCGGCTCGTGGCGGGCCAGCTGCCGGTAGCGGGCCAGCAGGGCGTAGATGTGGACCATCAGCGGCTTCTCGCACCACAGCGTGCCGTCGTGGTCAAAGACGGCCAGCCGTCCCGCCGGCGGCACGTAGAGCGGGTCGCCCGGCGTCGTTACGGCGTCGATGAACGACAGCAGCGTGTCGCGGAGAGGGCCGGCGCGCCAGGAGATCATAGCAGGCAGGATTATATGCTCTGTAGCGCAGCCTGTCAGGCTGCCCGGCCGACGACAGGCTGTGCTACGGCTGCGTTACCTCAGTCGGAATAGTCGGTCTCAATGGCAGCCAGCGCCGCCAGGGCCGCGTCGTCGCTGGCGTTGGGCAGATAGCGGGTGCTGAACCAGGCGTCGAGGATTTCGATGGCCAAAGCGGCCGACGTGCGCCGCAGCGATAGGCACAGCACGTTGGCGTCGTTCCACAGGCGCGCGCCGCGGGCCGTTTCGGCGTCGTCGCACAGGGCGGCGCGGATGCCGGGCACTTTGTTGGCGGCGATGCTGACGCCCGTGCCCGTCCAGCAGAAGAGGATGCCCTCGTCGGCCGCGCCGCCGGCGACCGCCTCGGCCACCCCACGGGCCACGGCCGGCCACGCCTCGCCCCCGCCCGCCAGCGGCCCGAACAACGCCAGCGCATGGCCTCGCCGCCGCAGCTCCTCAACCACCATGTCAGTCACCTGTGTCCGTTCGTCCGCTCCGATGGCCAGCTTCATGATGCCTCCTCGCCCGCCGCGCCTCTGGCGGACAGTCGTAGGGGCAGACCTGCGTGTCTGCCTTCTGGAAACTGAAAACGTCCTCTCTCTGGAAACACCCCCTCTCTGGAAACGCGCCGGAACATGACAGGCACCTCAGGAAGCGCGAGGCACGCAGAGGGGTGGCGACTTTGTTGTGACCTGCTCATAATCAAATCAGTTAACCTTAAAGAAATAGCTCCTCCGGCCAGGCGGATTGCGCGCCAAGCCTGGAGGAAATAGGCGGGTTTGGCAAGCGCCGGAACGGCACGTCTAGGCCCAACGCGCCCGCTGCATGATCTGGAAACGGTCGAACAGAGTCACGATGACGCTGAGCAGGAAGACGAAGAAGATCACGGCCGCGTCGGGCAAGTCGCGCGCGCCGGGCAGGGCCTGGTAGAGGGCGGCCACGGTGAAATTGGCGGCCAGCATGACCAGGAACTGGCCCAGCGTGTTGGTCCAGTCGACGCCGCGCCGCACCAGGGAGTGGCTGAGGATGGTGGTCAGCAGGACGATGCCGGCCGCGCCGGCGACCACGGCCACAGTCGCCGCCGGATGGCTGAGGGCCATGCCGGGCAACATCTGGGCGAAGATGCTGGTCAACAGGGCGGTCAGGGCCAGCTTCTCGGCCAGGTCGCGGTCGAAGATCTCCCGCGCCCAGGCGGTGCGGGCGTGGCGCAGGTTGGCGCGAGAGAAGCGGCGGGGCGCTGGCGGGGCCGAGCGGGCGTTGACGAAGGCCAGGACGGGCAACCGCCGCCCGGCCAGGGCCGCCAGGGCCACAACCGTGCCGGCCAGCAGCAGCGCCCCGCCAACCACCAGCCACGGCGCGGCGCGGAAGACGTGGCCCCACGGCGTTTCCGGGGACGCGCCGAAGAGGGCCGTCTTCAGCACGTCGGTTACATCGAGACGGGCAATGTGCAGCCAGTATTCCTGCGGCAGCTTGACCAGAATCCAGATGCCCGCGGCGGCGCTGATGACCGTCGTCCGCGACAGCGCGCGCGGGTCGCGGTAGAGCCGCAGCAGCTCGTACCAGATGAAGAAGTATTCGAAGGTGTTGGGCATCAGGAAGAGCAGCACGCGCCACTCGGTCAGCTCAAAGAGGGTCACGCCGACCAGCCGCAGGTAGAACAGGGCACGGGCGACGCGGAAGGCGAAGCGATTGTCCCAGTTGCGCAGGGTGGACAGGTAGGCGATGGCCAGGTAGTAGATATCGAGGGCCTTGTCGTAGCTCTGGTAGAAGTCCAGTTGCAACCGGGTGAGACTCTGGAACAGTGTCTGGTCGACGGCGTCCAGCACGAGGCAGGCGATGATGGCCGGCAGCGGGAACCAGGGGATGAGCAGCGGCAGCAGCAGCCGGCCGAGGACGACAAGAGCCAGCACAAGCAGGTCGCCGGGCGATCCGTGGAGCGGCATGGGGGAATTATAGCCCAGACGAGGGTGTGCGTCGCACTTTCTTGAGTGCGACGCACCTTTCCGGCGGGGCGGGCAAGAAAGTGCCAGGCACTTCGGAAAGTGCCAGGCACTGGGCGGGCGGCCGGTGCGTCGCACTTTCTTGAGTGCGTCGCACCTTCTTGAGGAGCGTGGGCAAGAAAGTGCCAGGCACTTCGGAAAGTGCCAGGCACTGGGCGGCGCTAGACGCGGCCGAACAAGGGCTTGCGCTCGAAACGGGCCAGGTGGAACACCCGGAAGCGGTCGTAGAGCGTCACCAGCAGGCTCAGCAGGGTGATGATGAAGATGGCGTTGAACAGGTTGACACGCACGCCGGGCAGGAAGCTGGCCAGGAAGACGAAGGCGAAGTTGCCCAGCCACATGATGGCCAGATGGACGATGCCGGAGGCGATGGTCGTGCCGCGCCGGGCCAGCAGGTGGCTGACGGATGTGTTGTAGATGACCAGGACGATCACTTGCAGGGTGATGGTGATCGGCCGCGTGTCGATGGTCGGGATGATGTTGCTGAAGATGATCAGCAGCAGCGAGAGCAGGATGACCTTCTCGAACAGGTCGCGGTCGAAGATGCGCTCCAGCCAGACGGCGCGGGCGGTGGCCAGCTGCGCGTCGGTCGGCTTGTCGGTGGTGGCGTTGGCGTGGAGGGCCAGGGAATGGTCGGGCGGCGGCGTGGCCCGGCGCAGGTAGCGCACCAACAGGTAGAGGGCCACGGCGATCACGGCGACGACGAGCAGGATGGGCAGGAGGTTGGCGGTGATCAGCGGCCCCCAGGCCGACTCCTCCGTGCCGCCCAGCAGGGCCTTGATGGTGTCGGTCACGTCGCGTTGGGCGATGTGGATCCAGTACTCCTGGGGCAGCTTGATGAGGACCCAGATGGCCGCGGCAGCCAGCAGCACCGCGCGGCGGGAGAGCTTGCGCGGGTCCCACCACAGGCGCACCGTCTCGTACCAGATGAAGAAGTACTCGAAGGTGTTGGGGAAGATGAGCAGCAGGGTGCGCAGTTGCGTCAACTCGAACAGCACCACGCCGACGAGGCGGTAGTAGAGCAGGAAACGGCTGACGCGAAAGGCCAGCAGGTGGGTCCAGTTGCGCAGCGTGGCGATGTAGGCCACGGTCAGGTAGTAGATGTCCAGCGCCTTGTCGTAGCTCTGGTAGCCGTCGAGCGGCAGCTTGGTGAAGACCTGGAAGATGGTCTGGTCAACCCCATCGAGCAGCAGGCAGGCGATGATGGCCGGCAGCGGGTAGTAGGGGATGAACAGGGGCAAGAGGAAGCGTAGGCCGACGACGATGAGGAAGACAAGCCAGTCAGTGGGGGCGACGATGTGCATGGGCGATGACTCCTGCCAAAAGATGCGCGTGGATGATAGCAGAACCGGCCGCCGTCGTCTAATGCGCCGTGCTTTCCCGGCCAGCAGGCGAACAGGTTGCCGCAGGGACGCCAGGGAGGCGGAACTTCGTTTTCAGCCCGCCGCCACCTCCGCGCGCAGGAACCACTGGCCTTCGGGGTGGTCGATGTCCTTGGGGGCGCGGTCGTAGTAGAGATCGAAGACGCGGCCGCCGGCGACGCGCACGCGGAAGCTGTAGCGGCCGACGCCCCACGAGCCATGCAGGGCGGCATGCGCGGCGTGCTCCGGTTGCATATTCTGGGCCATGCGGCCGCGCCGGCCAAAGTCCACGTTCTGCCCCAGCACATCCTCGATGACGAACGTCTCGCCGTCCCAGGTGAAGCGGTCGGGGCAGTGGGGCCGCTTGCTGTAGAGCGGCGGCCGGTCGAAGGCCACGGTGATGGGCGCGCCGATGTAGGGCATGGGGGGATAGTAGCCTGCCGGAGGGGGAAGTGTCAACCGCGGTTGACAGAAGTCAGGGGCACAGCGTTGTGCTCTGCGCCGCCTACAGGCCGCGCGCGGTCAGCCAGGTGACGATATCGGCGGCCACGCGCTCCCAACCCACGTCCTGCATCAGGTTGTGGCCCATGTCGGGGTAGAGCGTCGCCGTGGTGCGGTAGGCGCGGGCGGTGGCGGCGACCTCACGCGGCGAGAAGATGCCGTCGGCCGTGCCGCCCAGCACCTGCACCGGCACGGCGACGCGCTTCGGCCGCGGCAGGCTGGTCATCATGTCCAGGAAGGCCCGGTAGGACTCGTCTTGCAGCCGGGGCTGGACGGCGGCGACCAGCTCCGGCGGCGTCCGGGGCGAGAAGAGGTACTCGCGGGCCAGCGCCACTGTCTCGACGACGGGGTAGAGGCTGAGGCGGGCGTTGACCTTGGCGAACTGGATGGGGTGGTGGCGCAAGAGGCGCAGCGCCGTGGCCGTCGCCCCGGCCGGCGGCACAGAGGCCAGCAGCACGGCCGCCGGGGCCGGGTGGCGCTCCAGGTACTTCTGCACCACCAGCCCGCCCATCGAGTGGCCGATGAGGATGGGCGCGGCCGGCAACGTCGCCGCCACGCTGGCCACGTCGGCCACGTAGTCGGCGATGCGCGTCCAGCGCAGGCGGCCGCGCCCCTCGCTGCCGCCGTGGCCGCGCAGGCTGGGCGCGTAGACGGCGTAGCCCGCGGCGGCGAAGGCGGCCGTGAAGTGGTCTTGCCAGCACCACGCGCCATGCCACGCGCCATGCACCAGCAGCAGCGGGGCCGGCCGGCGGGCGGTGTCCTGTCCGGCGACGATTACTTCAAGTTTCATGGGTTTGGGCCTCGCGCCCGATATCGGCTCAGCGGAAGCGCCAGCGCGTCGTCGTGGTCAGGTTGGCCCCTTCCCAGGCCAGCACCAAACGCGGCTCGACGACCCAGTTCACCGCGCCGTCGTCCACGCCGTACTTGTCGCGGTAGGCGCGGTCCAGGCTGTCGCGGGCGGCCGCCGGCAGGTCGTCGTCGCGCAGCGGGCGGGCCACGCCCTCAATGATGACGACGTTCTCCGCGTCCGGCGGGTGGACGGCAATGGCCGGCTGGGCCAGCAGGTTGCGCGCCCAGCGCGTCTCCAGGCTGCCGCCGAAGTAGGCGCGGTCGGCGTACCAGACGCCCCAGAGCGGCGCGGCGTGGGGCTGGGGGGCGCTGGGGCCAGCGTCGGTGGTGTTGATCCAGTAGTAGCGGGCGGCGATCATGCGTTCGGCCACGAATGGCCAATCCAACGTCGGCCGCGCGGGCATGCCGTAGCCGTCAATCGGCCGCGGCGCTTCGGGGGCGGGGATGATGAGAGCAGCCAGCATGTCGTCTATGCCTCCTCACCGGCCAGAAAGGCCAGGGTCCGCTGCCAGGCCAGGCCGGCGGCAGCGGCATTGTACTCCGCCCGGTCGGGTTCGAAAAACCAGTGGCCGGAGTCGGGGTAGTGGTAGAACGTCACCGGGCGGCCGGCGGCCTCCAGCGCGGCCTGTGTCGCGTCCACGTACTCGCGCTCCTCGTAGGGGTCGTTGGCGGCGAAGTGGCCCTGGAAGGCGGCACGAGCGCCGTCGAACTCGGTCGGCCCCGTGCCGTAGAAGGCGACGACCTTGCTGATGAGGTCGGGCAGCGCCGTCGAACATTCCAGGGCGAAATAGGCCCCCATCGAGAAGCCGATGACGGCCAGACCGGCCGCCGGCCGCCCGGCGCGCTCATAGAGCCAGTGCGCGGCGGCGTCGATGTCGGCTGCGGCCTGCGCCGTGGCTTCGGGCGTGCCGAAGACACCGCGCAACGCCTCGGCTTCGGCGATGGTGGTGGCGAGGCGGCCGTGGTAGAGGTCGGGGGCGAAGGCGATGTAGCCGGCGCCGGCCAGGCGGCGACAGAGGTCGCGCATGGTATCGTTCAGCCCCCACCAGGCGTGGAGCACCAGCACCGCGCCGGCCGGGTCGCCGCTGGCGGGTTCGGCCAAAAAGCCATCGGGTTGCGTCATGGACATAGGTTTCTCCTGTGCGCGGCGCGGCCGTGGTTTGGCCGCGCCGGGGTGGGTTTGCCGCGGCCGGCCGCCGGCCTCAGGTGAACAGCCGCAGTTGGTAGTCCGGCCGCCGGCCATCCAGCAGCACAAACGGCTCGATGTTTTTGGTGCGCACGCCGATGTGGCGCAAATCGCCGACGGAGCGCAGACGGGCGCGGCGGCGGGCGGCCAGGATGGCCTCGGCCCCCTTCGGCCCGATGCCGGGCACGCGCAGCAGCTCCTCGCGCTCGGCGCGGTTGATCTCGACGGGCGCCTCGCGCAGATGCGCCTCGGCCCAGGCGCGCTTGGGGTCGGTGTCCAGCGGCAGGCGGCCGCCGGCGTCGAAGGGCATCTCCTCCAGATCGAAGCCGTAGTCGCGGAAGAGGAAAGAGGCCTGGTAGAGGCGGTGCTGTCGCCAGGGATTCTCGGCCGGCAGGTGGGCCAGGGGCGTGTCGCGCACGGGGCGAAAGGCGGAGAAGTAGGCCCGCCGCAGCCCGGCCTCGCGCGTCAAGTATTCGGTGACGTGGAGCAGCTCCAGGTCGCTCTCGCCGGCCGCGCCGACGACGAACTGGGTGACCGACGACGGCCAGCGGCCGCGCCAGCCCTCGTGGGCCGGCCGCTCCCGGCGAATGGCCTCGATCCAGCGTAGGGGCGTCAGCAACTCCTCGACGAACTGCTTTTTGGGGGCCAGGACGCTCAGCCGGGCGGGCGTCGGCCCCTCCAGGTTGACCGAGACGCGGTCGGCCAGCTGCATGGCGCGCAGGACCTGGGCGTACTCAGCGCCGGGCATGATCTTCAGGTGGACATAGCCGCCGAAGGCGTGTTTGCGGCGCAGGATGTCGATGGTGTCCAGCAGCTTGTCCTGGGCGCGGACGCCGCCGCCGATGATGCCGCTGCTGAGGAACAGGCCCTCGACCAGGCCGGCGCGGCGCATGTCGTTGAATGCCGTGGCCATCTCGTCGGGGCTGAAGGTGACCCGACGGCCGTCGCGCCCAGCGCGGAAGGGACAGTAGGTGCAGTTGCGCTCGCAGGCGCTGGTGAGGAGCGTCTTGAGCAGGGGCATCGTCCCGCCGCCGGGCAGGGCCGCCTGGAAGACGCCCAGGGCGTTCAGCTTGGCGGCGCGGCGGCCGGCGGCGCGGGGGCTGGGGGGCGGCGACGGCTCGGCCGGCAGGCCACAGGGCAGCGGGGCGGGCGCGGCCGGCAACTGCCCGATCTCCTCGGCCGGCTCCAGGCCCATATGGACGGCGACCTCCTGCAGCTTGATGAGCGTCTCCATCTGCCTATCATAGAACACCCGTTCGCGCCTGTCAATGGCCTGTGGACAAGTGTCAACCGCGGTTGACACAAGTCCGGGCGGCCGGCGGAGCGCCCGCGTCGCCTGGCTCATAGGCGGTCGCCCGCCGGCCCAGGGCAATCGCATATAGCCGCGACGCGGCTTGGAACGCCGCGTCTGACAGACAAAACCCGTTGAAAGACGCGCTGACGCTGCTCATGGCGCTGTCGGCCGCTCGATTTTCCCCCACCCGGAGCGCTTTTCGCTTCAGCGTCCATTTCTGCCGTTCAACAGGTATACTTGGCCGCGAGGCACTATGAACCAATTCACTCCACCCCTCTACTTCGAGTACTTCGCCCTCCTGCTGTGGGCCATCAGCGGCGCGATCGTCGGCTGGCGCAAGGGCTATGATATCGTCGGCGTCTTCGTCATCGCCTTCGTGTCCTCCTTCGGCGGCGGCCTGCTGCGCGATGGCCTGTTCCTGCAACGCCTGCCGGTGGTGCTGACCGATTCCAACTACATCTTCATCCTGCTCATTGCCGTGGCCGGGGTGACGGTCGTCGGCCGCCGTCTCAACCGCGATAAGCTGCTGCCCAAAATCGTCTCCATCATCGACGCCATCGGCGTGCCCATGTTCGTCGTCATCGGCGCGGAACTGGCCCGGTCGCGCGTGCTGGAGCTACCGGCCATCATCCTGGTCGCCACCGTCTCCGGCATCGGCGGCGGTCTGATGCGCGATCTGATGGCCGGCGACACGCCCGAACTGCTGCGACCGGGCCAATACAACACCCTGCTGGTCGTTCTGGCGGCCTTGTTCTACCTCCTTGTGACCCAATACGCGCCCCTGACGCGCATCGAGACGGCCTGGCTGACCATCGGCCTGTTCTTCGCCGCCCGCCTGCTGACCATCCGCTTCAACTGGCGCACGCGGCCGCTGCACGACTTCCACGTCAGCGAAGTCATGGGCGGCGTGGCCGAGTGGATGCCGTGGGGGAAACACAAATAGGGACGACCGTCCCCAGGAGAGCCAAATCCCATGCGACTGTACCTTTTACGTCATGCCGACCCGGACTATGACCACGACTGCCTGACCGCCGACGGCCGCTTGCAGGCCGCGGCGCTGGCCGAGCGTCTGGCCGGCGAGGGCCTGACCGACCTCTACTCCTCCCCGGCCGGACGGGCGCGGGAGACAGCCAGCTACACGGCCGCCCGGCTGGGCCTGGAGCCACAGGTGGAGCCGTGGCTGGACGAACTGATGAACGTCCGCGCCAACGACCCCAACTTCGACCGGCCGACCCACGTCTTCGACCTCAGCGGCGACATGGTGCGCGGCCGCCCGGCCATGCCCACCCTCGACGACTGGTGCACCCTGCCGCCGTTCGACAGCCCGGAGATCAGCGCCCGCGTCGAGCGGATTCAGGCCGGGTCCGACGACCTCCTGGCCCGCCACGGCTACGTGCGCGAGGGCGGGCTATACCGGCTGGCGCAGCCGAACCGGCGGCGGCTGGGCGTCTTCGCCCACAACGGCGCGGGGCTGGCCTGGCTGGCCCATCTGCTGGCCGTGCCCCCGTCGCAGATGTGGGTCAGCTTCTACCTGCACCCGGCGTCGCTGTCGCTGGTCTTGCTCGACGAGCGCAACGACCGCACCGCCACGCCGCGCTGCCTGGTGCTGGGGGCGATCGGCCATCTGAAGGGGCTGCCGCTGCGGCCGGTGGGCATTAAGGCGAACTACGATTGAGCGGGCCTGACGGCGAACGCCTCCCGCCGCCTTCGCAGGCCCATTAGGACGATCGTCCAGCGCGCCGCCGCGGCCGGTGGGCATTCCCGCCCGTTGCGGTTGATTTTCGCCCGTGCGGCCATTACACTGTTGGGGAATCGGCGGCCAGGCCGGTTTTCTGGGTGTCCGTCGTGGCTCGCGTCCCATTCCGGCAGCCCCGGCCAGACCTGATAGGGAGAAAATCCATGCCCTCTCGAAGCGGTTCCTCCTCCCGCGGCGGCCTGCTGTTGTTCGTGGCCGTCGCCCTCCTTCTGATCACGGCCGGCTTCGCCACCGGCCGTCTGGCGGCCCAACCGGCGGCCCGGCCGACGGTGCGGGCCACGGTCCTGGAACTGTCCTGCACGGGGATCGACGACGTCAGCGGCACGTATGCCAAGATCGCCGACGTGGGCACGTTCGATGTCCAGGCGGCTGAGTCGCTGGTGGAGCTGCAATTCAACGGCCGCCTCTACGCCGGCAGCACCGACGGCACGGGCCTGCAATTCGAGCTGCGGGTGGACGACGCGGCGACCCCGCTGGGCCGCATCCGCGCCGTGCTGAAGGCCAGCGAGATTGGCAGCGGCGTCGGCCGCAACGCCACCATGAGCGGCTTCTACGAGGGGCTGGCCGCGGGCACGCACACGGTCAGCGTCTGGGCGCGCACGGCCAACGGCAGCGATTCGGACAACGTTATGTATGACCCCGGCTGCTGGGGCAGCGACGTGGTGAACATCAAGGAGTACTTGCCCTTTGGCGTGGTCTCGCTGCCGGCGATCTTGAGCAACTGAGACGGAAGGGGCGGAAGTTTCAACCCGTGCTGGCCGGCCAGCCCGGCGGGTTGAAACCCGCCTCTGGCTGGTGGATGTGGATTCGGTTCGCTGGCCGCATTGTGCTATCATGTGCCGGCCAACAGCGAGGGGAACATGAACGACACAGGCGACCACGTCCACGGCCACAAATTTGACATGAGCGGCGACTATCCCGGGGCGCATGTCTATGCCGGGTCAACAATCCACATTCACCCGCAATCGGAAGAAACCTACACGCCGCCGCCGCTGCCGCCATTGGGTGAAGACGGCCGCGCGCCTCTGGCGGCGCCGGGCCACCTGCCACCCCGCTCCCGCCTCCCCTACGACCGCAACCCGCTCTTCACCGGCCGCGAGGCGGAACTGCGCCAGCTGGCCCGGCAGCTGCTCTATGACCCCGCGGCGACGCCGGCGGTCATCAGCACCGGCATCGGCGGCATGGGCAAAACGCAACTGGCCGTCGAGTTCGCCTACCGCTACGGCCGCTACTTCAGCGGCGGCGTGCAGTGGGCCAGCCTGGCCCCGCCCCAGCGCGACGCCACCACGGGCGACGACACCCCCACCACCCGCGCCATTGACGATGAGGTGGCCGAATGCGGGCTGGCGATGGGCCTGTGGCCGGAGGGCGAGCCGCCGCCGCTGGCCGAGCGCGTGGCGCGGACGCGCCACGCCTGGGCCGGGCCAGCGCCGCGGCTGCTCATCTTCGACAACTGCGAAGATCCGGCGCTACTGGCGGCGTGGCGGCCGGCGGGCGGCGGGGCGCGCGTCCTCGTCACCAGCCGCAACGGCTACTGGCCGGCCGGCTTCCGGGCGCAGCCGCTGGCGGAGTTGCCGCGGCCACAGAGCGTGGCCCTGCTGCGCGAGTACGTCGGCGCGACCGGGGAGGACACGCCCGACGGCCGCCCCGACGCCGATCTGGCCGCCGTGGCCAAAGCCGTCGGCGACCTGCCGCTGGCGCTGACGCTGGCCGGCAGCTACCTGGCCGCTTACCCCGGCCTCCCCACGGCCGTCTACCTGGCGCGACTGGCCCAGCCCGATCTGCTGGCCCAGATCGCCCCGCGGCCCGGCGCGGCCCATTCGTGGACGGAGCACGAGCGGGACGTGGCCCGCACCTTTGCCGTCAGCTTCGACGGGCTGCGGCCGGACAGCGACGACACCGCCGCCGGCGCCCTGCTGGTGCTGGCCGGGGCGACCTGCCTGCTGCCCGGCGAGCCGTTCCCGCGCCCCCTGGCCACGGGCATGCTGCCCGGCGACGACCCCCACCGGCCCGACGACGCCGTCAACCGGCTGCTGGCGCTGGGGCTGCTGGAGGGGACGGGCGGCGGCCGGCTGCGGTTGCACCGCTTGTTGGCCGCGTTCGTGGCCGCGGCCATGGGGCAGAAAGGGGCCACGACCGGCGACGACCCGGAGAGTTGGCTGGCGTTGGCCCGCGCGGCGGCCGAACGCGCGGTCATGCGGGCGCTGGCGCGGGCCAACGACGCCGGCGACCCGCGCGCCCTGCGCGGCGGGGAAGCCCAGCTGCGCCACGTCGTCGACGGAGCGGCCGCGCGCGAAGACGAGGCCGCCGCCCTTCTCTGCAACCGGCTGGGCTACTACCTGAACATGAGCGGCGACCTGGCCGGGGCGCGGCCGTTCTACGAGCGCGCCCTGGCCATCGACGAGAAGGTCTACGGCCCTGACCACCCCGAAGTGGCCACAGACGTCAACAACCTGGGCAGCCTGCTGCAAGACCAGGGCGACCTGGCCGGGGCGCGGCCGTTCTTCGAGCGCGCCCTGGCCATCCGGGAGCGCGTCCTCGGCCCGGAGCATCCCGATACCGCGCAGAGCCTCAACAACCTGGGCTACCTGCTGCACGCGCAGGGCAACCTGGCCGGGGCGCGGCCGCTCTACGAGCGCGCCCTGGCCATCCGCGAGCGCGTCCTCGGCCCGGAGCATCCTGATACGGCGGCGAGCCTCAACAACCTGGCCGGCCTGCTGCAAGACCAGGGCGACCTGGCCGGGGCGCGGCCGCTCCTCGAGCGCGCCCTGGCCATCCGCGAGCGCGTCCTCGGCCCGGAGCATCCCGATACCGCGTCAGCGGTCAACAACCTGGGCACCCTGCTGCGCGCGCAGGGCGACCTGGCCGGGGCGCGGCCGCTCCTCGAGCGCGCCCTGGCCATCCGCGAGCGCGTCCTCGGCCCGGAGCATCCTGATACGGCCATCAGTTACGTCAATGTTGGCGCGCTGCTGGCCGCGCTGGGTGAGAAGGCGCGGGCGCGGGCGCGGGCGCTGTTGGCGCGGGCGGAGGGGGTCCTTCTGGCCAAATTGGGGCCGGACCACCCGTACACGCGCATTGCCCAGGGGCATCTGGCCGGTCTGGGCTAATCAGCGGGCGGTTGGGCCGGGTGGCTCGTGGAAGGCGGGTTGCAAACCCGCCGTTGGCAGGCGAAACCGGCTGGAAGCCGGTTGGGGGAAGGCGCGACGCAGTGCCTGGCACTTTCTGAAGTGCCTGGCACTTTCTTGCAAGCCCCCCGGAAGGTGCGACGCACTCAAGAAAGTGCGACGCACCGAGAGCCGCTCAGTGCCTGGCACTTTCTGGAGTGCCTGGCACTTTCTTGGCCAACCCCCCAAGAAGGTGCGACGCACTCAAGAAAGTGCGACGCACCGAGGGCCGCTCAGTGCCTGGCACTTTCTGGAGTGCCTGGCACTTTCTTGGCCAACCCCCCAAGAAGGTGCGACGCACTCCAGAAAGTGCGACGCACCGGGTGCATCCTTTCCACGCCCCTTGCGCCCTTGCCTCTTTGCGCCCTTGCGTTAACCTCTTCTCGCCACCGGCAGGCCCCCAAGAAGGTGCGACACACTCAAGAAAGTGCGACGCACCGGGCGCAATGTGCTATCCTAGCCCCCAGCGTCGCGCCGCCGCCCGCCGACCCGCCCCGGACGCTCATCACAGGAAGGGATTGCCCGATGTCTCTGTCGCGCCTAGCGCTTGTTCTGGCCCTGCTCTGGCTGGCCCTGGCCGCCCCGGCCGCCCGCGCCCAGGAGGACGACCGCGAGGCCGTTCGCCTCGACGGCCGCACCGTCCTGCGCGTCGGCCCGGCCGGCGACGACGACGCGGTCACGCGCGCCCGCCGCATTGAACAGCGGCTCGAAGCTTTGCTCGAATCGCCCGCGCCGCCCCGGCCGGCGGCCGTCGCGCGCGACGCCAGCGACCCGGCCGCCCGCCTCATCACCGTCAACGACGCCCTGGTGGTCACCGTCACCCCGGCCGACGCCGAGGAGAACCTGACCGACCCCGACGCGCTGGCCAGGACGTGGGCGCAGGCCATCGACGCCGCGCTGGCCGAGGGGCGGACGCGGCGGGCCGGTCGCTCCGAGGTGCTGGTGCTCATGGAGGCCGCCTTCGCCCGCCTGGCTGAGTCGGCCCGCACTGTTCTGCCCCGCGCCCTGGCCACCATCCTCATCCTGGCGTTCTTCGGCCTGCTGGCGTCGGCCGTCCGCGGCCTGCTGACGCGCCTGTTCGATGTCATCGTCCACGACCGGACGTTGAAGAATCTCCTGCGCCAGCTGGTCTACTACACCATCTGGCTGCTGGGCATCATCATCGCCATCAACGCCCTGGGCTTCGACCCGCAGGCGCTGGCCACGGGCGTCGGCCTGACCAGCCTGGCCCTCGGCTTCGCCCTGCAGGACATCCTGTCCAACTTCGTCAGCGGCCTGCTCATCCTGGTGCTGCGGCCGTTCCAGCTGGGCGACGAGATCGTCATCGGCGAGACGGAGGGGGCGGTGGAGCGCATCGACCTGCGGGCGACGGAGATCCGCACCTACGACGGCCGCACCGTCCTTGTGCCCAACGCCGAGCTGTTCACCTCCCGCGTCACCAACAACACGGCCGCGCCGGTGCGCCGCGGGTCGGTCGTCTTCCCGCTGGCCTATGACCAGGACTTGCCGCGGGCCATGCAGGTGCTGCGCGAGGCCGTGGCGGCCACGCCGGGCGTGCTGACCCGGCCGCCAAACACGGTCATCGTCCGCGAACTCAACGACAGTGCCGCGGTGCTGGAGGTGCGCTTCTGGACGGACTCGACGCGGCGCGACTTCCTGGAGGCGGTGTCGGAGGTCAACAAGGCCATCGTGCGGACGCTGCAACAGTCGGGCATCGCCCTGCCGCAGGCCAACCTGCGCTATTTGCAGTGGTGGAGCGAATATCAGGCGGCGATGGTGGCCCAGAAGACGGACGCCCCGCCCGCATGATGCGCGTTGGCCCTCGGCAATGGCCGGCTGTAGGGGCGGGTCTTAGACCCGCCCTACCGGCCCCTACCCGTGGGGTGGGGCGTTGCGGTGGGGCTTTGGCCTGGCCCTGGGCGACGATATGTGGCTGTAGGGGCGGGTCTCAGACCCGCCCCTACCCGTGGGGTGGCGGGTCGCGGTGGGGATTTGGCCGGGCCTGCCGGTGGTGCGTGTCGTCGTGGTGGGTTTTCGGCCTGGCCCTTGGCAATGGCATACGGCTGTAGGGGCGGGTCTCAGACCCGCCCCTACCCACGCCGACCCGCCCCTACCCACGCCGACCCGCCCCTACCTGTGGGGTGGGGCTTTTGGTCTGGCCCTTGGCGACGGTGTGCGGTTGGCCGGGGGCGGGTCTCAGACCCGCCCCTACATGTTCCTACATGCCTCTACTCGCGGGTGGGCGCAGGTTAGGCGCGTTTGCGCAAGTAGCGCAGGATGCCATCGACCGACATGAATAGCGGGTTGGCGGCTTCGTAGCGGCCGATGGCCGCGGCGGAGAGGTGGGCGGCCCGGGCGCGGGCGCGGTTCCAGGCGATGTAGTCGGCCAATAGCGCGTCGCGCTCCACCCCGGCGGCGCGGCGTTCGGCCACAAAGGCCACGGCCGCGACCATCAGCCCGCGCAGGGCCACCAGATGGCCGTGGACGTCGCGGACAGGGCCGAAGTGGGTCGGGTAGATGGTGTCCAGCCCGGCCGCGTCCAGCCGGTCGAGCGTCCCCAGCCACGTCTCCATGTGGAACTCCGGCGGCGGCGCGGGCAAGTCGACGACGTTGACCAGGGGCAGGTTGACGCCGGCGGCGTCGCCGGTGAAGGCCAGCTCGCCCTCGCGGTAGTCGCGCAGGCGGTAGGTGTGGTGGTGGTAGGCATGGCCGGGTGTGTCCAGGGCGGTGAAGGTCAGGCCGCCGGCGGTGATGCGGTCGCCGTCATAGAGCAGCGTCACCCGCTCGGCCGGTGCGGGCAGCACCGGCCCCCAGAGAGCATCCATGCGATCGCCGTAGATGCGCGTGGCGCTGGCCAGCAGCTTGCTGGGGTCGATCAGGTGCGGCGCGCCGACGTGGTGGACATAGATCTGCGCCCCCTGCTGTGCCCACCAGCCGGCCGCGCCGGCGTGGTCGAGGTGGATGTGGGTCAGCAGGACGTGGCGAATGTCGGCCGGGCCGAAGCCAAAGCCGTCGAGGGCCTTCAGGACGGCCGGCAACGTGCTGCCAGGGCCGCTTTCGACCAGCACCGGGCCTTCGGGGCCGATGACGAGATAGACCGCGGTGACCTGGGACATGCCCTGGAAGTGGGTGTCGAGGATGTGGAGCTTCATACCGCTGGATCATAGCTTTATCCCGATTAAGGGTGCAAGTTATTGCCGGGGTTGGCCGGCCGCGGCGATCAGTGGCCACCGGCCGCCTGCCAGTACCATTCGCCGCCCCGGCCGCGCCAATAGCGTTCGTCGTCGTGGCGGGCCAGGGCGGCCGACTTGGCCGACCCGTAGAAACACCGCCGTGGCCGGCCAGTCGCCGCCCCGGACGGCTCGCCGTTGCCCGTCATCCCGTCAAGGAACAGGTCGGCGAGCGCCCGATTGAGGCGCTTCTGGCGGCCGCGCGGCAGCGTTGCGTGCGGGCCGGTGTATTCGTTGGGCAGTTGCCAGGCCAGGTAGACCGCGCCGGGGCAGCCGAAGCGGCCCTGGCGGTCGCGCAGATGGAACAGCGCCCGGCCGCGTTGCCAGGCGACTTCGTGTTCATCGACCGCGCCGACCGGCGGGCCGATGGCCACGGCCGAGCGGCGACGGACGCCGGCGCGGCGCTCATAGGCGCGCTGGCTGTTGGGCGCGGCGGCGCTGAGGGTGGTCAGGGTGCTGCGGGCGATGGGGCCGCGCGGGCGGGGCGCGCCGGTCAGCAGGTCGGTGCGCTGGCGGCCGCTGTGGAAGCTGGCGTAGAGGTGGGCGCGGACGCGGCCGATGGAGCCGGTCAGCGCGGCCACGGGCACGGCCACCGGCGCGCCGCTCAGCCGCGCCACGCCCAGCGCCGCGGCCACGCGCACGGCCGACCGCAGCCAGAGGACCCCGGCCGTCCGTTGCCAGAACAGGCCGTCGCCCGCGGCCAGCAGGTTGCTCAGCTGGCGGCGGCCGCAGACGCGCAGCGGGGCATCGGGGCCGCTCAGCAGCCGCGCCGCCGTCCGCTCGTCGATGGCCCCGCGGCCGGCGGCGTCGGCGTGGCGCAATAGCAGCCAGACGCGGCCGGGGGCGGCGCGCTTGGCCCGCAGGATGGCCAGGGCGATGTCGGGCTGGACGGCTACCCGCCCGCCGTCCTCGGGGCGTGGCCCTTGCCGGAGTGCGTCGCGACTGCCGGAGGAGGCGACAGGGGGCGGGGCGGCGTCGCCGGAAAGTGCCAGGCACTTCGGAAAGTGCCAGGCACTGGGCGGGGCCTCGGGGCGTGGCCCTTGCTGGAGTGCGTCGCGACTGCCGGAGGAGGCGACAGGGGGCGGGGCGGCGTCGCCGGAAAGTGCCAGGCACTTCGGCAAGTGCCAGGCACTGGGCGGGGCCTCGGGGCGTGGCCCTTGCTGGAGTGCGTCGCGACTGCCGGGCAACACCTGCCCGCGCGCCCCGGCCCAGCCGGCCGCCCGCAGATGTTCGGCCAGCGCCTGCGAATGGAGGCCGCGGCGGGCGATCTCGGCCCAATCGGGGGGCGGGGCGGGGGCGGGCGGGGCGGGGCGGGCGGCCGCGGCCGCGGCCGTCGTTCCGCCGCGGCTTTCGGCCAGCCGCGCCCGCAGTTCCCGCAACTGTTCCTGGGCCGCCGCGACGGCCGGGCTGAGAACAGGCACAGCACGGCCATCCGCAGGGGCAACCTGCGTGTTCAACGAAATCGGTTTCCTTGGCCAGGAAGAGCGGCGGGTGCGCCGTGGCTAGGGGCAAGGAATTGGCTCCCGCCCGGCCGGGCCGGTCAAATGGGCGTTTGACACAGCGGCATCACTGTGGTATGCTCACTCCTGGATAGAGTAGGCTTCCTTTGGAGACACAAAGTCCCCCTCCCCATCAAAGGGGTGTTGCTTCGAGCTTCGGCTCACGGCGTTGGCGGCGCCGATAAGCGAAAAGGAGGCCGTCGGTTATTCGGGCAGCTCGGCAAAAGCCGGGCTGCCTTTTTATTTGGGCGGGTCGGTTCCCACCCCTGTGCCCACTAGTTGCCCAGCTCGCGGGCGATGTGGGCAATATGAACAGATGATTCACAGTATAATGAGTGCATTCGGCTGTGTCAAGTGATCTATAGCATATAGATTGCAAATTCGGGCGATCTAGTTGGCTAGACGGGCTAAATCGCCCCCTCCAGGCCTGTACAAACGGTGACGAATCCTGTATACTGCCGATAGATGCAGGATCGCGCGCGGCGATTGCGACGCCTGGGCCGGCTGGCCGAGGCCATATTGACGCAACGGCCGCGCGGGCCTTGGCGCTAAGGAAGAGGATTATGGTTGAGAGCCTGCTGGATACTGACCTGAGCCGCTACCGGCCGGATTGGGAGCGACTGGGCGTGGCCGTGCCGCCGTTCACCATCGAGGCCGACCCGCGCTTCATGTACCTCTCCACCGAGACGCGCCGCGCCCTGGCCAAGGTCAGCTACATGGTCGAGGCGGGGCAGGGGGCATCGGTGGTCGTCGGCGAAGTGGGCACGGGCAAGACGACGCTGGCTTCGTGGTTCCACAGCCGCTATGACCGCCGGCCCGACTTCGTGGCCGCGCGCGTGGACGAGCCGCCCAAGAAGAGCGGCCTGCTGCTGTTGCGCCGCATCGCCGCCGAGTTCGGCGTGCGCACGCGCCGGGCGACGGAGGACCAGCTCAACGAGTTGCGCGACTTTCTGACCGAGACGACCGCCCGCAGTGTCCTGCCGCTGGTCATCATCGACGAGGCCCACGAGTTGGAGCCGGAGCAGTATAAGGAACTGCGGCGGCTGCTCAACTTCCGCGACCCGCGCGGCGGCAAGGCGTATCAGCTCATCCTCCTCGGCCGCCCCGAACTGGACATCAACCTGCGCGGCAGCAAGGACTTCAACGACCGCGTGGCCACCCGATCTTCGCTCGACCCGCTGGCCCCCGACGACACGGCGGCGCTGATCGAGTATCGCCTGCTGGCCGCCGGCCGCGAGAGCCGTATGCCGCCCCTCTTTCTGCCCGATAGCATCCTGCCCATCTGGCGCGAGACGCGCGGCTATCCGCGTTCCATCTGCCTGCTGTGCCTGCACCTGTGCCTGGAGCTGTTGGTGACGGGCGGGGCGCAGATTGACGGCGCGTTTGTCGACCGCTTTCTGGAGAGCCACAGCGGCTACCGGCAGGCGGAGTGAAGAGAGTTAGGAATCAGGAAGTCAGAGGAATAGGCCCCTCGGTTGTCGTTTCCGTTCTTTGTTCCTCATTCGTCATTCCTCATTCCTGATTTCGTTTCCTACTGTTTGCCATGAAGAGTAAAGAGCGGCCGAAGGACAAGGCTGACGAGCAGAAGGTCAGCACGCTGAAGGAACTGCTGCGCGACAAGCCCAAGCGCGGCCGGCCGCGGCGCATGGTGGCGCGGCAGAACGTCTATGTCGCCCTGCGGCCGGAGCAGAAGCGGCTGATGGATACGCTGGGGACGCGGCTGCCGCTGGGGCTGGGGCGGCCGGACGTGCCCGATGTGGCCGTGTCGGTGCTGACGGCGCGGCTAGAGGCGTTGCGGTCGGCCGTGGCGGGGCGCACGCGGGAGATCCCGGAGGGCGTGACCGACCTGGAGTCGCTCTTCTTGCTGTGGGACCTGGCCCCGCCGCCGGCGGAGGCGGCCGACGCGCCGGCGCGCTGGACGAGCATCCGCCTGTCGCCGCAGCAGGCGCTGGAACTGGGCCGCGTCCACGGGACGCTGTACGCGGCCTTCGGGGCGTTGCGCAGCGACGTGTTTGAGCTGGCGCTGGCCCTGTTGGCGCAGTTCCTGGAGCAGCACCCGCTGGCGGGGGCGGAGATGGACCTGGGCGAGGTGCGGGAGATGATCTTCCGCACCTGACGGGGACGGAGAAGGGAACGCCACGACGCCGGCGGCGGCGCACTCTTCCCGGTGCGTCGCACCTTCTTGGGTGCGTCGCACCTTCCCCCGGCGGCGCAAGAGAGCCGGCCCTTGCAGAGAGCGGCCAGCCCCGGCGCGGCGGCCGGAGCCGTTTCCAGAGAGATTTACCCCCCAAAAGCGTTCTTTTGATTGTTAGTGGCTCATAACAAATAAGCCAACGGCGGCGATTCCTTTCGCATAGTGCAATGGGAGGCGCGGCCGTTTTTTGGCGGTTGCCGGCCGGGCGCTGGCGCGGCAGTGGGGCGAGCCGGCGGGGTTGGAGCGGGTCGGGGGCTGTTTGTGGGAGGGAATTCCGCGGGCGAGGGGGGCCGCGCCGGCCCAGTGGGGGCAGGGTGGCAAAGGGCAAGGATCGAACCCGGATTCAGGGTGAGGTTCGGCCGCGGGCGGGTCGGGGTAGGTGTTCTGAGACCTGTCAGGCCTGATTCCCCCAGGCGCACCGGCCTGACAGGTGCGCGGCCGCCAGACGACTGTGGCCAAGCCCCGCTGATCCCCAATAACACCTGTCGCCGGCCGCTCAGGCTTGATACAATCCCGTCCCAACATCACCTGCCATGTTGGAGCTAGGAAGCATGGATTACCTGTCCGCCGCCCAAGCCGTCCTCGAAGCTGATAACCGGCCACTGCACTTTCAGGAGATCGCCCGCCGCGCCATCAGCCGCCAATTCATCGCCCCATCCGGCGCGACGCCGGAGGCGACGATGGGTTCGCGCCTCTACACCGACACGCTCAAGCCCGACTCCCGCTTCGAGCGGCGCGGCAAGGGGCATTTCGCCCTGCGGCGGCGCGGCCAGACGGACGAGATCGCCCGCCGTGTCGAGGCCATCAACGCCGACACCCGCCGCACCCTTCATCGCCTGCTGCTGGCGATGCCCGCCGACCGCTTCGAGGAGCTGATCGGCGTGCTGCTGATCGCCCTCGGCTTCGACGAGACCACCGTGAAGGTCACCAGCTACAGCGGCGACGGCGGCGTGGATGTGCGCGGCGTCCTCAATGCGGGGGGTGTGACCAGCATCAACGCCGCCGTCCAGGTCAAGCGCTGGAAGCGCAATGTCCAGGCCGAGGTCGTCCGCAACGTGCGCGGTTCGCTGACCACCCGCGAGCAGGGCATCATCATCACCACCAGCGACTTCTCGGCCGGCGCGCGCGCCGAAGCGGAGGCCATCGGCAAAGTGCCCATCAGTCTAATCAACGGCCTGGCGCTGGTGGAATTGGTCATCCGCCACGGCATCGGCGTCAAGGCCGAGCCGCACACGGTGCTGACGCTGGATGAGGAGTGGTGGGTGGAGGCCAGCGGCGTCGTCCCCGCGGCCGAGGACGCTCCGGCCGAACCTGCCACCCCGGCCGCCTCCGCGACCCCGACGCCGGCGGTCAAACCAGCCCGAATGCGTCCGCCGGCGGCCGCATCCCCCGTCGCGGCCGAATCTACGCCACAGCCGGCCCCGCCGCCCGTGGCCTTCCCCGTGCCCATCCGCGCCAGCACCAGGCCGGAGGTCATGGCCACGTTGCTCGACCAAAAGGGACGGACAGCGTTGGACGGCCATATCTATGGCTCGACCTCGACGGCGGCCAAAGCGGTCACTGGCTGGAAGGCGGCCAACGGCTGGGTCTACTGGCAGTACTGGGACCCGGACACGGCGCTGTGGCGACCCATCGACGCCCTGCGCCGCTGATGGCCCGCGCCGGCCGCCAGCCCGCGCCGGCGGCCGGATGATCGACACGGGGTCATAGGCGCGCCCCGCGACGAGAGGGCGGACGCGGGGAGGGCAGACACGCCGGTCTGCCCCGACGTTGACGTTTATTGCAGGAAACTATCGATGCGCTGCGGCCGGATGACGGACACAGGTTCATAGGCGCGCCCCTCGACGAGGGGGGAGAGGATGGCGCTGGCGACGCCCTGCTCATGCGGCTGCGTGGACATCAGCAGCGGCAACAGGCTCAGAAACAGCTCGGCCTGGAAGCGGGTGGGGTAGACCTGTTCGACGGTCGTGCCGTCGCGCATGTGCATGATGACGGCGCAGGGCTGGAATCGCTTGTCCATATCTTCTCCTCGGTGGGGCGGCGCGCCCCTGTGTTCGTAAGGTTCCATTCGGCTTCGGCGTTCAGAAGCCGGCTCGCCGGCCCGCGGCGGGGGCGCAGCGGGTGGCGGGCGATTGGTATAGAATAACGCGCCGCGGCCGTATGTCTATTGGCGGAAACGCCCGAAAATGAGGTGGCGGGTGTCGGTTATTCCGCCCAGAGAGGAGAGGGGGCGCGGGCGGGGGGACGCCGGGAACCGGCTTTGTGTGGCAGCGGCCGCAGGCAGAATCCAGACCCGCGTCTGATCCGTGCCTGCGGCCGACGTATGGGACGCTACTTGTCGAAGTAAAGACGCTCCGGGTCGCGCTGGGCGCGGGTGGAACGATAGCGGGAGCGGCAGTCGATCCAGCCGGCACCGTGATAGGAGGGATGGGCGGTTATCTCGGTGGCGTCCTCGTTATGGGCATTGTCGGCGGGCAGTTGCAGCCGGCGCGGCTCGGCAGTGGGTCGGGTGGCCGGTTCGACCCCGTTGATGGACAGGCCCAGCAGCAGGCGCAAGTCGTCGACATCCTCGCCCAGGGCCGCGGCCAGCCAATCGAGCCACTCCGGCCGGATGGCGGCCGTCTGCAATAGGCCACTCTCCAGGGCAATAACCGTCACGCGGTCCAGGCCAGCCTGCTCGGCGAGGTCATTATAGGACCAACCCCCGTTGAGCCGGGCGGCACGCAGATAGCGGCCGAGTCCCACCGCCGCGCGCTCCGGAGAACTGCCCGCTCCGCCGGGGCGACTGCTGCCCGGCGTGCCCCTGCCGCGCGACGAGGACCGCGCGATGTTTAACCGGATCATGATCCTCTCTCCTGTCGTGCGTTTCGTAGCCATGAGCCTCTTCACCTTCCTGATAAGTTCTTATGGGTAGCCGTCCAATTGGGCTACCGTAAATAAACAAACTGTCGCCGCGTTGGGAAAAGAAGTGACAAAAGGAAAAGCCGCGTTGCCGGGCGCGTGGGGCGCCTGGGCGCGGCCAAGTCAAGAAAAACACAGATCGTCAAAGATCGCTTTGAGCACGGCTACCGTTTCCAGCCGCCGGCGGGCGCGCAGATGATAGACGCGCACCTTGCCCGGGTCCATCTTCAGAATCGCGCCGACCTCCTCGGCTGTGGTGATCTCATCGAAGTAGATCAGCATCATGATCCGGCGCTGGTCGGTCGGCAAGGACTTTAGCGCCATGTGGATCAGCCGGTCGGCTTCCTGGCGGGTCAGCTTGTCTAGCATCGCGGTCAGGTTGGGGTCGTTCCTGTCGGAGAAGTCATGGCGTTGGGTCGATCTGTGGGCGTGTGTCAGGTTCTGGGGGAGGTCAAAGGGGTGGTCGTCCCAGTCGTCGTCCGCGCCGGGCAACTCTGAGGCGGCGATCTCGCGCCGGTTGCGCCGGGCGATGCGCCGTTGTTCCTTGACCTTCAGGGCAGCGATGGCGCTGAACCAGTGGCTGAGGGGCCGCCCCCGAAAAGCGAACCCGTTGACGTGCTTGCTCACGTACATGCACGTGTCATCGATGACATCCTCGCAGTAGTCGCTATCCAGTCCCCGGCTTTTAACATAAGCGGTAATGCTCTGGCGGCAATAGGTCATCAGCTCATCGATGGCCGTCGTCGCCATTTCCGGTGTCCCCTGCTGGATTCTCCGGAGTAAGTCTCGGTCATATTCCAACTCGCCCGGGCCACCCCTCCCCGGCGTTGCTAGATTGGCCATCCCTTCCGACATCCTGGCTGCCTCCTTCCCTGACTGCAAACCGTGACTGTCGTTAGTATATCATGGCGTGGGGCGGCCGAAGTGTTACAGATTGCCTGACACTTCGGCCGCCGTTCAACCACTCCTGGCATCCACTGTTAGTCCCAGTACCGCGGGCGGGCCACGCGGATACCGGCGTAGAATCCGAGAAAGATACAGAGCAGGGCTAGAATGACTAGCGCCTGGATGGTCATCTCGACCACCGGGACTTCACGCGAGTTTTGCAGGCCGATCGCGGCCAGGCGACTGACCTGCACCGTCCACTCCAGCAAGATGTTCATGTTCATTCCCCCTTTTCGGACCGACTGAGTAAACCTCCTACTGATTAATGGTTGCCTGAGGCCAATTCGTTACCGGCAAATGGTGCGAGGGCGCGCCATTCGGCCAAATTGGCCCCCCCCCTGTCCAAAATCGAATTGCGCCAGCACTTTTGAGTTTGCTAGACTGGTTGCTAGAACAAATGTTCGCGCCGGGCGGCCGGCCAAACCAACCAAAAGGAGACGCTATGTTAACCAACCCCCTCGAAATCCTGTGGCGCAGCCGCAAGTTCTGGCTGGCCGTCGTCGCCGTCGTCCAGACGGCCGTCTTCACCCTCGTGCCCGGCCTCCCCGACGCGCTGTGGCAGGCCATCAATGTCATCCTGCTCTTCCTCATCGGCACCATCGCCGCCGAGGACGTTGCCCTGAAGCTGCGGCGATGAGCGCCACGCCGCCGGCAACCGCCGGCCACCCGACAGGAGACACACGATGACCTGGCTCGATCGATGGCGACAACGCCGACAATTGGCCGCCGCGGCCGACCTGCGCGACGGCGCGGGCGGCTGGTCGGCCGTGGCCGGGGCCGGCGGGCCGTTCGGCCGCGGCGACCGCCCCCCGGCCGACGCCACGCGACAGTATGACGACGCCCTGCTGGCCTGGCGCTCCAACCCCTACGCCAAGCGCATCATCGACATCATCACCGACTACACCATCGGCGATGGCCTGACGCCCGTCGCCTCCGGCGAACTCGGCCGCTTCATCGACACGTTCTGGTCGCACCCGCAGAACCGGCTCGATTTGCGCCTGCCGGAGCTGATGGACGAACTGAGCCGCGCCGGTGACCTGTTCCTCGTCCTCTTCCGCAACCCGGCCGACGGCATGAGCTACGTGCGCGCCGTGCCCAAGTCGGAGGTGGTCGAAATCGCCGCCGCCGACAACGACTGGGAGCGCGAAGTGGCCTATGTCGTCCGCAGCGCCGTCGTGCCGGAGGGGGGCGACGGCGCGCGGGCGGCAACGGCCGCGCCGGGCACGACTGTCTTCCTCTCGCCCGCCCACCCCGACGCGGCCGCGGCCGGCGCGGTGATGCTCCACTACAGCATCAACCGGCCGGTGGGCGCGCTGCTGGGCGAGTCGGAACTGGCCAGCATCCTGCCCTGGCTGCGCCACTACAGCCGCATGTTGGAAGACCGCGTGCGGCTCAACTGGGCGGCGCGGACTTTCCTGTGGTTCGTCACCGTGCCCACCGGCCGCGTCAATGCCAAGGCCGAGCAGTATGGCACGCCGCCGGAGCCGGGCAGCATTGTCGTCCACGACGACGGCGAGCGCTGGGAGATGCAGGCCCCGCAGCTGCACGGGCTGGACGCTCAACACGACTTGCGCGCCCTGCGGCAGGCCATCAGCGCCGGCAGCGGCCAGCCGCCCCACTGGCACGGCGACGGCGGCGACATCAACCGCGCCGTGGCCGGGGCCATGCAGGACCCGGCCGTGCGCCATCTGCGGCGGCGACAGCGCCACTTGCAGCATGTCGTCATCGACCTGTGCGCCGTGGCCTACGAGCGGGCCTATGCTCTCGGCCGCGCCCGGCGGCGGCCCGACCGCGCGGCCATCCGCGTGGACTTGCCCGACATCAGCCGTGAGGACAACGAGAGCCTGGCCCTGGCCGCCGAGCGGTTGACCGGGGCGTTCGGCGGGCTGATGGCGGCGCTGCCGGGCTTCTCGCCCACGCTGGCCAGCCAGCTGCTGCCGCTCATCTTCAAGTTCGCCGGCGAACCGCTGTCGCCGGGGCTGACCAACATGATCCTGGACGAGTTGCAGGGTCGCCACGCGTAGAGACGGGTCGGTGACCCGTCTGGTGACCCGTCTGGTGACCCGTCTGGTGACCCGTCCTGATAGAACCTGGAGTTGCTATGAGCCAAAGACGCGAATTTGTAGGTCGATTGATCGCCGCGGGGCCGACGCGGACGCTGACGGGCGAGGCCGGGCGCTATGTGGTCACGGCCGAGGCCGTGCGCCGGGCGGTGGACGAGGGCCTTTTCCAGGGGCTGGCCTGCTTTGTGGACCACGCCGCCGGGCGGCCGTCGTTGCGCCGGCTGCTGGGCGTCTGGCGGGGCGTGGCCTGGGACGAGGCGCGCGGCGCGGCCGTCGGGCGGCTGCACGTCTACGACACGGCGGCGACGCGGCCGGTCGTGGCCCTGCTGGCGCAGACGTTGGCCGACGCCGAGCCGCCCGACATGGGCATCAGCCTGGTGTTCTACCCGCGCTTGGCCGCCGATGGGCGGACGGTGACGGGGATGCTGATGGTGGAGTCGGCCGACCTGGTGATGTTCCCGGCCAGCGCGGCCAGCCGGGTGGTGGCCGAGGTGGTTGGGTGAGCCAAGGGGGCGGCCGGGGGAGCAGGGAGGTCCGACGGCCACGGGGGCGGGGTTCTAACGGCCCGGCGTCCCCGTGGGCCGGCCGCCCGAAGGCGAGCGGCCGCGCGCGCGAACAGGCGGCGGGCGGCCGGGGAAAGGGGTGGGTGATTCGCATAGTGAATAGGAGTTGGATCAGACAAATGGAGCATTTGGAGAGCATCATGGACGAGCACGAACAGTTGATGTGGGAACTGCCGGACGACGACGCGACGGGCGAGGCGCTGGCGGCGTCTGCCGGCGACGCCGCGGCCGGGGCGCGTGGCCAGATCGGGCGCGGGTCGCCGGAAGCGGCTCTGGCGGCCGGGGGGCCGGCGGAGCGCGAAGAAGGGGCGCCGCCCTTCGGAAGCGGCCCCGCCGTGGGCCAGGCCCCGCCGCGCCGCCTGCGGCTGGTGGCCCTGGGGCGCGGGTTGGCGCCGGCCCCGGACGCCGAACCGTCACGCCCGGCCGCCACCCCTGCCGACGAGGCCGGCGCGGCCGCGACCACGCTGGCCAGCTGGACGCAGGCGTTGCAGCGCACCGCCGCCTGTCTCATCATCCGCTCCGCCGGGCTGCCGGAGCCGGTGCGCGACCGGCTGCTGGGGCGGCAATACGAGTCCGTCGAGCAGGTCGACGCGGCCGTGGCCGAGGCGCGGGCCGAACTGGCGGCGCTGAACGAGGCCCACGTCGTACGGCTGGGCGGCTTTGGCGCGGCCGCGGCGGGTGGTGGCCTGCCCGGCCGGTCGACCCGGCTGCGGCTCCACGACCCGCTGGACGAGGCCCGCGAGCTGGTCGGCTACTTCTTCGGCGCGGCCGGCGCGCCGGAGCCGCCGCCCAACCTGCGCAGTTTCGCCGACCTCTACGTGGCCCTGACCGGCGATGTCCACTTCCGTGGCGTCTTCGACGCCGGCCGCGCCCAGTTCAGCGGCGCGACGACGGCCACGCTGCCCAACCTGGCCGTTGACGCCATGAATCGCGTCATCGTCGAGCAGTTCCAGGCGCTGGAGCACTACCGCTGGTATGAGCGCGTCAGCACGGCCGAGCCGAACGACGGCACGCTGCAAGCCATGAAGTGGATCACCCTGGGCGGCATCGGCAACCTGCCGACGGTCAGCGAGGGCGCGGCCTACACCGAACTGAGCGTCGCCGACGTGAAGGAATCGGCCGCCTTCGTCAAGCGCGGCGGCTACGTGGGCATCACCCGCGAGATGATCAAGAACAGCAACATTTTGCAGCTGCAGGCCATCCCGCGGGCGCTGGCCGTGGCCGCGGTGCGGACGCGCTCGGCGGCCGTGGCCGCGCTCTTCACGGCCAACAGCGGCGCCGGCCCGACGCTGGGCCAGGACAGCAAGGCCCTCTTCCACGCCGACCACGCCAATCTGGCCACGACGGCGCTGGGCGCGGACGCGGCCGCCTGGCGCGCCGCCCGCGCCGAGTGCTTCCAGCACAGCGAGGTCGGCAGCGGCAAGCCGTTGGGCATCTTCCCGCGCTTCCTGCTGGTGCCGGCCGAGCTGTATGACACGGCGCTGAGCATCCTGGGGTATGGCGAGGGGATGCCCACGGTCTACACGCCGGAGGCGGTCGGCCGCGGCTTCGCCGACCCGCGGCCCATCCCGCTGGTCGTGCCCGACTGGAGCGACGCCGCCGATTGGGCCTACGTGGTCGATCCGGCCGTCTTCCCGGTCATCCAGATGAGCTATAGCCAGGCTCCCGGCGGCCGGCGACACCCCATCCCGGAGCTGTTCGCCGTCGTCAGCGAGACGAGCGGGCTGATGTTCAGCAACGACATCCTGCCCATCAAGGTGCGCGACGAGTTTGCCCTGGGCGTGAACGGCCATCGGGGCATCGGCAAGCGCAATGTGAGCTAGACGCGGCGCGGCGGGGGCCAGCGCCAGCCGTGGCCCCCGCCGGCCGCCAGGAGCCAAACATGACCACTCTCACCCGCTCCGTAGCCGCCAGCGCCGACGATGCCGTCGAAAACAGCGGCGCGATGAGCCTGACCGCCACCAACCTCAACGCCAACAGCGCCAGTCAGATCATCGGCCTGCGCTTCAGCAACATCACCATCCCCGCCGGCGCCACCATCACGGCCGCCACGCTGACCGTCAACATCACCAGCAGCAGCTACGACGACCCCAACGTCACCATCCGCGGCAGCGGCGAAGCCAACACCACCCCCTTCACCACCACCGCCAACGACATCACCGACCGCTACAAGACCTCGGCCGCCGTCACCTGGTCGGCCACCGGCATCGGCAGCGGGGCCAAAGACGCGCCCGATCTCGCGGCCATCATCAGCGAGATCGTCGCCACCCCCGGCTGGGCCAGCGGCAACGCCCTGAACCTCTACCTGCTCGGCAACAGCGGCAGCGCCCTCCGCGTCTATGCCTACGACAACGGCAGCAACGCCCCGCAACTCGCCATCGACTACACCGAACCGGCCGCCGGCGGCCAACCCGCCCGCAGCCAACACTCATTCAGGCTCAGACGATGAACATGCCCACTCGCCCGGACACCCTGACCGGCGCGGCCGCCGACCCCGGCCGGCCCGCGCAAACCTTCATCATTATCCGCGACTGGCAGCCCGGCCAGGTCGTCCACGTCGCCTTCCTGACGCCCGACCAGGCCGCCGCCCTGCCCGTCATCCCGCCCAACGCCCTGCAAATCGCCGTCGCCCCGGCCGGAGGTCTCTAGCCCATGTTCCTCAAACAATCCACCGCCGCCACCGTTTCCCTCGGCCCCTTCGTCGATGACGGCGACGGCAAAACGGCCGAAACCGCCCTGACCATCGCCCAGGCCGACGTTCGCCTCAGCAAGAACGGCGCGACCTATGCCCAGAAGAACGACAGCGGCAGCTGCGCCCACCAGGAGAACGGCTACTACAGCTGCGCCCTCAACGCCACCGACAGCAACACCCTCGGCCGCCTGCGCGTCGCCGTGTCCAAGTCCGGCGCGCTGCCCGTCTGGCTCGACCTTCTCGTCCTGCCCGCCAACGTCTACGACAGCCTGATTGGCGGCACGGATGCGCTGCAAGTCCATACCAGCGAGATCACCGCCAACCTCATTACAGCCGGCACGCTCGACGCCACGGCCGCGGCCGAACTGGCCGACGCCATCTGGGACGAGGCCCGCGCCGGCCACACCACCGCCGGGACGTTTGGCCTCTACCTCGACGCCCAGGTATCCTCGGCCGCCAGCCCGCCCAGCGCCGGAGCCATCGCCGACGCCGTTTGGGACGAAGCGCTCGGCGGCCACCTGCTGACCGGCTCGGCCGGCGACCAGCTCAACAACGCCGGCGGCACGGCCGCCGACCCCTGGGCCGCCACCTTGCCCGGCAGCTACACCAGCGGCACGGCCGGCTGGATCGTCGGCCAGCGCCTCGATGCCAAAGTCTCCAGCGTCAGCGGCAACAACCCCGGCGCGGGCGCGGTCGAGTTCACCTACACCCTCAGCGACGCCATCAGCGGCGACCCCATCGCCGACGCCGACATCTGGGCCACCACCGACAGCGCCGGCGCGGCCGTCGTCGCCAGCGGCCGGACTGACCAGAACGGCCGCGTCACGTTCTACCTCGATAGCGGCCCCATCTATCTCTGGCGACAGAAATCCGGCTGGGACTTCGCCAATCCCGACGCGGAGACGGTCGCGTGAAGGATAAAAGTCAACGCAAAGGCGCTGGGGACGCAGGGCCGCGTGGGCTTTTTGCCCGGCGTGCCCGCGCCCTGGCGTTAACCCTTTCCTGGGGCGTCGCTGCGTCCCGGGCGTTACGTGCTTCTCTCAGGGGGTGATGATGTCAAATTCCTACGGAACCGGCCGGCGGGCCGAGGCAGCGGGGAGTGTGATCGCGGCGGCCGTGCTGGCCGACTGTCGCGCGGCGCTGGCCGACGCGGGCCAGCCGCCCACCTTTAGCGACGCCGGCTTGCAGGTCTTCCTCAACGAGGCCATCCGCGAGTACAGCCAGCACCTGCCGCGTGTGGCCGAGGCCGCGCTTACGGCGCTGGCCGGCGTGCGGCGCTATGCCCTGCCCGGCGACGCGCTGGCCGTCCTGGATGTGGCCTATCCGGAGGGCGCGGAGCCGGCCACCTACCTGACGCGCCTGCCCCACAAGGGGCGCGCCTTCGCGGCCGCCCCGGCCGCCTACGACTTCCTGCCCCGCCACGACCTGACCAGCCCGCCGGCCCTGTTGCTGAGCTTTGACCCCGGCACGGGCGCGACGCTGCTGGTTCGCTACACCCGCCCGCACGCGGCCGTGGCCACGGCCAACGACTATCTGACCGTGCCCGCCGGCCACCACCATGTGCTGGTGCAGTACATCCTGTTCGCCGCCGCCCGCCGCCTGCAAGCGGCCGAACAGGCCGCGCCCACCAGCGGCAGCCTGCTCATGGGCCAGTTGGCGGCCAACGCCCGGCGGCTGGAGCTGGCCTATCTCAACGCGCTCAACCGCATCCTGACGCAGCGTTCGGGCGAAAGCGCCGTCGTGGCCTGGGGGGGCGGCCGATGAAGCGCGGCGTCGTCTTGCCGGGCAGCACGCTGGGCGAAGAGGAGAGCGTGGCCGCGACGGCCGGCCGGCTGAGCGCCGAAGATGTCGTCACGCTGGCGCAGGTCGCCGTGTGGTGGCGCTATCGCCTGGCGCGCGCCGACGCGGCCGACCCCACCGCCAGCCTGCTCGGCGGCGTGGACGCCAAGGGCACGGCCACCACCGACGGCGCCGTCAGCGCCCCGCTCACGCTCAGCCCACCCCTCGTCATTCCGCCCAACACCGGCTGCGCCCTCCTGCTGCATGCCTATGGCCAACCCGCCGGCTCCGGCCCCACGGGCGTCTACTCCCTCCTGGCCGTCGCCCACTTCTACAACGACCCCACCACACCGACGGCCGTCGCCGCCCTCATCACCCGCCTGCCCGCCAGCGCCAGCACCATCGACCTTGTTGCCGCCGTCACGCCCGGAACCAATGCCCTCGTCCTCTCCCTGACCGGCGTCAGCGGATTGACGATCGAGTGGACGGCGGATGTGTATAGTCTCACTTAAGCTCTAAGCGCCCGGTGCGCCTCCGGTGCGTCGCCGGTGCGCCTCCCGGTGCGTCGCACTTTCTGGAGTGCGTCGCACCTTCTTGGAACCCACTCCAGAAAGTGCCAGGCACTCCAGAAAGTGCCAGGCACTCCGGCCGCGCCCGGTGCGTCGCACTTTCTGAAGTGCGTCGCACCTTCTTGGGGAGGCACTCCAGAAAGTGCCAGGCACTCCAGAAAGTGCCAGGCACTCCAGAAAGTGCCAGGCACTCCAGAAAGTGCCAGGCACTCCAGAAAGTGCCAGGCACTCAGGAAAGTGCCAGGCACTCAGGAAAGTGCCAGGCACTCAGGAAAGGGCCAGGCACGGAGGCGCGGCTAAATCTTGACCACCACCCGTGTGCCGCCGGCGGGGGCGCTGGCGATGGTCAGCAGGCCCCCGCCGCGCTCGACGCGCTCACGCATCGACTTCAGGCCCAGGTGGCCGGGGAACTCCTGGCTCATGTCGAAGCCCTGGCCGTTGTCGCAGACCTCCATCACCACGCGGCCGTTCTCGCTGACCAGCCGCACCTCGGCCGCCGTCGCCCGCGCGTGCTTGACGATGTTGTGCATCGCCTCCTGGGCCACGCGGTAGAGCATCTCCTTCTGCGCCGGCGACAGGTTCGGCTCCGGGCCGAACTCGGTCGTCACCGGGATCTGGTGGCGGGCGCTCAGCGCGGCCGTCTGCTTGCGCAGCGCGGCCACGATCCCCTCTGTCTGCAACGACTCCGGCCGCAACTCGAAGATGAGCGCCCGCATCTCGGCCATGCCCGCGTCGGCCTGGGCCAACACGTAGTCCAGTGGCTCGGTCAGCTTGCCGCGCGTGGCCTCGTCGAGGGCCGGCGTCCGGTCGACGACGGTGTGGGCCGTGCGCGTGCCCAGGGCAATGCCGTAGAGGGCCTGCGACACCGAGTCGTGTAACTCGCGGGCCAGCTTCTGCCGTTCCTCCAGCGCCGCCAGTTGTCCCGCCTGCTCATACAGACGCGCGTTCTCGATGGCCACGGCCAACTGGTTCGTCAGCGCCCGCAGCAAGTCCACGTCGCTCTCGTCGAAGGCGTTGAGCGTCTGGCTCTGGATGTCCAGCACGCCGATGACCACTTCCTTGCTCTTGATGGGCACGACGACCTCCGAGCGCGTCTCCAGCCCGGCCAGGGGCATATAGCGCCGGTCGTGACGCACATCGGGGCTGACCTGCACCAGGCCCGTGGCCGCCGCCCGGCCGGTCAGACCGTCCTTGCCGACGCGCAGGTGGCTGGGGCTGAAGAGAATCTCGCCCGCCGGCGACACCAGTTGGCCCGCCCCGGCGTGGTAGACGACCTCGTCGCCCTCCACCAGGCCGATGCCGACGTGGTAATAGCCGAAGCGGTCGTGGATGAGCGCGGCCGTCTCGCGCAACAACCCGTCTAGGTCGAGGATGCCAGCGATGGACTGGCTGACCTGGTTGATGACCCGCAGCTGGTTGATGCGCTCGGCCTCGGCGGCGAAGAGGCGGGCGTTCTCGATGGCCACGGCCGCCTGGGCGGCGAAGGCCATGGCCACGCCCACCCGCGTCGGCGTGTAATAGCCGCGCTCGCCGTGGACGAGGGTCATGACGCCGACACGCTCCTCGCGGGCCATCAGCGGCAGGCTGAGGATGGAACCGATGCTGTCCATCAGTTCGTCGTTGCCCTGTTCGGCGGCCACGCGCCGCAGGTGGCGCACGGGGGCCGAGTCCTGACCCGTGTCGGCCAGCAGCAGCGGCTCGCCGCGCGCCAGCATGGCGTCCGTCTCCGGCATCGTGCCCAGGTAGTAGAAGTCGGCCAACGCCACGGCCTCGCCGCGCTCCTCCAGCAGCACGGGCGTGTCCCCTTCCATAATGAAGAGGCGGGCGAAGCGATAGTCCACCACCGCCCGCAGCCGGTCGAGGATGAGCGTCAGCAGCGGCGTCAGCTCCAGCGTCGAGGCCACCTGCCGGCTGATCTCCAGCACCGTTTGCAGCTCGTGGGTGCGGTCGGCCACGCGCTGCTCCAGTTGGGCATAGGACGACTGCAACTCAGCCGACATGTGGTTGAACTGCTCGGCCAGCGTCTCCAGCTCGTCGCCGGTGGGGGCGCTGACGGTGCGGCCGAAGTCGCCGCGGGCCACCTGGCGCGAGGCCTCCACCAGGGCGTTGATCGGCCGGGTGATGCGCTGCATGCCCCCGGCGACGACCAGCGCGGGCACGATGATGCCCAACAGCAGCAGCAGCGACAGCCCGGCGGCATAGCGTCGCAGCGGCGTCATCAGCGTGGCCCAGTCCTCTTCGATGATCAGGCTCCAGCCGGTGCCGGGGATGGGGCCATAGCTGGCCAGCACCTCCTTGCCGGCCGAGGTCGTCCGCAGCGCGCCGGCGCTACCCGATAGCGCCGGGTCGACGACCGGATGTTCGTCGAGCGACCGGCCCGCGGCGGAGTTGTCCTCAGGCGTGGCGAAGATGAGCCGCCCGGCCCCGTCAATGACGTAGGCCTGCCCCTTGCTGTCCAGCCGCAGGCGCAGGAGCGTGCCATAGAGCGCGTTGAGCACGTCCGGCCCCACGTGGAACTGGCCCACCAGCACGCCGCGCAATTCGTTGCGCGCCGTTCGCACCGGTACAGCCAGGGCGAGCGCCGGTTCGCCGCCGCTCAGACTGTTGCTGATCAGATTGGAGAAAGACGGGCGGTTGGGGTTCTGGATGATTTGGCGGAAAGTGGGCTGGGCCGACCAGTCGTCGCCGGCGGTGCCGGCGGGCGGGTAAGTGGCCACAACCCGGCCGAGGTTATCCAGCAAGACGACGCCACCATCGAAGTAGGTGAGCCGGTTGGCCATTCCCGACAGGTTGCTACCGAGGGCTTTCTCGCTATCGCCGGCGGCGGCCAGGTCGCGGGCCACGCCGGACAGCAGCTCCGGGTACTCTTGCAGGCTGGCGCTCAGTTCGGCGGCCGATAGCCGGGCCAGCTCCCGGTCGCGGTCGATGACCAGGTCTTCGGCGATGGCCTGCACGGCGAAATAACTCAGCACGGCGACAAGCAGGAACATCGCCACCGCCGGCAGTAGCGCCAGAGTCAGAATCTTCGTTCGCAGCGAGCCACGCATGGTCATTTTTCGTCCGTCCCCGCCTGTTCACCGGTAGGGGCAGACCTGTGTGTCTGTCCTCCTGGCCCTGGCCGGACGCGCACCCAAATAAGGGCGCGCGCACAGGCGCGCCCCTACGGTTGCAACGCCTCGATCTCCCGGCAGGCCTGCGCCAAGCGCGCGGCCGGTTCGGCCTGGCCCAGAGACAGGATGTCCTCGAAGGCCGCGTCGGTGGCGTCGCGGACGCCGATCATGTTGGCAAAGACCTCGGCCGTGACGGAGTAACCGCGCGTGTGGCCGTCGGCGAAGGCGGACAGGTCAAGGCCGGCTGTCTGCTCCGGCAGGTCGGCGCGCACCAGCTCGGCCCATTGGTCTACCAGCGAGGCGCGCGCCGGTTGCAGGAAGCTGGCCCGCGCCATGGCCAGGCCATACTCCTCGCCAACGAGGAACTTCAGCAACTCCCACGCTTCGGCCGGGTGCTGCGTGTTGGCGGCAATGGCAAAGCCGTCGGTGGTGGCCAGCGTCGCCCGCCCCGCCGGGCCGACGGGAAAGGTGGCCACGCCGACGCGGAAGGGGGCATTGACGAGGATGTCTTTCAGCGCCCAGGAGCCGTCTTCGACCATGGCCACGCGCCCCTCCCAGAAGGCCCGCCGCGTCTCCAGCTTGTTGAGCGCCAGGGGCGAGGCCATCACGCCATCGTCCTGGAAGCGCGCCCGCAGCCACTCCAGCGCGGCCACGGCCGGGGCTTCGTCCAGCACGCAGTCGGTCGGGTCGTCGGGGTTGACGAAGTGGCCGCCAAAGGCGTTGACGTGGATTTGCACCCGGTCATAGATAGGGTCGAGCGTGCTGCCCCAGACGCCGCCGCCGGCCGACGTCAGCGCGGTCATGTCCGCCAGGTAGTCGTCGTAGGTCCAGTCAGCGCCGGGGTAGGCCAGGCCGGCGGCATCGAACATGTCCTTGTTATAGTAGACCGCCAACGCGCCGTGGTACTTGGGCAGGGCGTATTGCACGCCGTCAGTGGTGAAAAACGATTTGTACTGCGCCTCGTCCCACTCAGCGATGGTCTCGGCCGGGAGATCGCGCTGGACATAGGGGGCCAGATCGAGCAGATAGCCGGCCTGTGCCCAGGCGGGGAAGAAGTCACAGCAGCCGGAAATCACGTCGGGCGCGGAGCCGGACTGGAACATGGCCGGCATTTCGCCGGGCACGTCCTCGGGGTCGGGCGTGTAGAAGACGCGAATGTTGGGGTGGGTGGCGTGGAACTTGGCCAGTTGTTCCTGGGCCATGCCGGGGAACCAGTCGGTGCGCCAGTCCTGATAGACCAGCTGAACGATCTCGCCACTGGTCGCCGCCGCGGCCGTTTCCGGCGTGGCCTGAGACGACAGGTTGGTCGCGTCGGCCGCGCCACTGGGGGAGCAGGCGGCCAGAAGCAGCAGGAACGGCAGGATCAACAAGCGGTATTTGGCGTTCATGGTTGCCATTATACGCGCCGCGCCGCCGACAAAAAAGGGGCGGATCATCGACCCGCCCCTGGCTCCTCTGCGCGTGGCTCAAAGGCTTGCGCCGCGCCTAGTTCGCGCCGGGATGGTGCAGTTGGCCGCGCAGCGCGCCGGCCGGGTAGTCGGCGTTGTGGACGTTGACATAGTAGTCGGTCGGGCTGCGCAGAATGGCCCGCAACAGCATCGGGTCCATGTTGCGCATGCAGCCGGAGGAGCGGCCGTTGGTTGGCGCGGCCAGAGGCACGACCACCGGGCCGGCCGTGGCCGGATCGCCGACATGGATGTGGGCGGCCGTGGCCGGGGCGATTCCGCGCACGACCAGTTTGTAGCACAGCTGGTGCCGGCTCATATTGATCTGGATCTTGGCCTCGCCGCTGCCGTCGGGGTCACCGGGGCCGGGGACTTCGTTGGCCCCCCAGAGCGAGGTCGTCCGGCGCAGTGAGTCGCCGGGGGCGGCCAGGGCGGCCGTGGCGATGGCCAGGGTCAGACACAGGGCCAGCAGGACAATCAGAACGGTGGGAATACGTCGTCTCAACACAGCGCAACTCTCCTCAATCGAACGCCCGTAGGGCCGCGCAAACACCGGTAGCCGTTATTGCGGCGGGCCGGTCTATCGGTGGCGCGTCGATGTGAGTTGGCGAGTGGACTGGACCCGCTATGAGAGCAGCATCATAGCATAGGACGAACCGGCCCGTCAATCATCTGGCGGGGGAGTTCAGGGCAATTCCAAAGTCGTCTGGCGACCATTGACCTGTCAGGTCGGTGCGCCTAGGGCGTCCGGGCGCGGGGCGCGGCCGAGGTCTGCAAGCGGTCCAGCAGCCGCGCCGTCGCCGCGGCGATCTCGTCCACCGCGGCGTCGAAGGCGGCTTCGTTGGCCCGCGAGGGCTGGCGATAGCCGCTGACCTTGCGGACGAACTGCAACGCGGCGTCGTGAATTTCGGCTTCGCTGCTGGGCGGCTGGAGGTTATAGAGGGGCTTGATGTTGCGGCACATGGGCTACTCCTGGGTCGGCAGGCGGCGCGGCGGCCAGACGACGACATCCAGCCGGCGCGCGAAGTGGAGGACGGTCGGCGGCCCGGACACGGGCAAGCCGCCCGCGGCCGAGATGGTATTGACCTCGAACGCGGCTTCGGCCCGTTGTAGAGGCCAGGCGCGATGGTGGACTTCGCAGCGGTAGAGAGCGCCATCGGGTGCAAGGGCATAGAGGCAGTAGCGCTCCGTCAGCCAGTGCTCCAGCGTGCCCGGCGCGGCCAGGTAGACGGCCGACGTCGGGCGATAGCGGCAAATGAGCGCCGCCCGCGCCCCCTCGCCGGCGCCCTCGCCGGCCCCCTCTCCCTGTGGGAGAGAGTTGGGGAGAGGGCGGCCCTCCAGCAGGGCGTGGGACTGTCCAACTCCCTCTCCCCGTGGGAGAGGGTTGGGGAGAGGGCCGTTCTCCCGAAAAGCGTGGGACTGTCCAACTCCCTCTCCCCGTGGGAGAGGGTTGGGGAGAGGGCCGTTCTCCCGCAAAGCGGCGGATCGACGTAGACAGCGATAGGCAAACGCATCCCCTGTGGCGGTGATGGCCATGTCGGCGCGATAGTAGGGCAGGTGGAAGAACCGCCGGGCGGCCATGACGGCCAGCGGGTTGGTGGCGTCGAGGCTGAGGAACCAGACGCCGGGGCGGCCGTCGCGGGTGACATAGACGCGCACATTCAGTTCCGGGAAGGCGGAGATCCACGGCAGGTCGGGCAGCGGCCGGCGCATGACCCCGGCCATGCGAAAGGGCACAATGCCCAGCCACGTCGCCCCGTCGAAGGTGTCCACCGCCAACCCCGGCGGCACAAGGGCGCGCACGGCCGCCACGGGCACGGGCCAATGGGCAAAAAGCAGGTCGCGCCACGACTGCCGCCACGTCCAGCGGCCGGACGGCAAGGGCCAGGGGCGATGCCCGGTGTATTGCAGGGCGGGATGGGCCATGCCCCTATGTAAGCACAAAATTGGGAAGCGGCCAGTGGTCGCTCAGCCCGTAGCACAGCCTGTTAGGCTGTGGCCGCCTGTAGCACAGCCTGTCAGGCTGTGGCCGGCGACGACAGCCTAACAGGCTGTGCTACGGGTTCCGCTCAAGTCCATGTGGTCGCTTCTCCTTTCTTCCTCCGCGGCCTCGCCACAATTTCGCCACAATCGGGCGCTATTCTGGCAGCATCTAACATTCTGGAGGCAAGATGATGTTCCATCGATTGGTATTCGGTCGCCTGTTGGCCCTGTTGCTGGCCGGCGGGTTGGTGTTCGGTGTGGCTCCGGGCCTATACCGGTCGGGCTACCGGCAGGGATTCGCTGCGGGCGCGGCGTCGGTCGCCGCCGGCGGCCGGGCGGCCACGCCGCCGGCGATCGACGGCTGGCCGGGCGGCTGGGGGCATGGCCCCGGACCGTTCCCCCTGGCCGGCGTGGCCCTGATCCTCGGCGGGGCGCTGTTGCTCACGGCCACGGCCAGCCGCCGCCGGCACATGGCCGCCTGGGCGGGGCACGACAGGCCGTGGCAGGGCGGGCCGTGGCACGACGGGCCGCGCCACCGCCGCCCGGGACGCGGCCACCCGTGGCACGCCGGCCCGTGGCCGGGCGACCCCCGCGCCGCTGGCCCGCGCGGCGATGCCTGGCCGGCCGGTGGCCCCATCGGCCCGGAGAAAGACCCACAGGATTATGTCTAGTAAGCACCGGGCGGCTCCGGTCGCCCGGTAACGTCTTATGCTACACTTCCGGCCATGAACGAACTCATCCTGGTCATCGAAGACGAAGCCCCCATCGCCCGGCTGGCGCGCGACTACCTGGCGCGCCACGGCTACCGCGTCCTCATCGCCGCCGACGGCCCCACCGGCCTGGCCGCGGCCCGGCGCGAATCGCCCGACCTGGTGCTGCTCGACCTGCTGCTGCCAGGGCTGGACGGCCGCGAGCTGTGTCGCCGCCTGCGGGCCGAATCGGCCGTGCCCATCATCATGCTGACCGCCCTGGCCGAGGACAGCGACCAGATCGTCGGCCTGGAGCTGGGGGCCGATGACTACATCGCCAAGCCGTTCTCGCCGGCCGTGCTTGTCGCCCGCGTGCGGGCGGCCTTGCGCCGGGCGGGCGAGCCGCCGCCGGCGGGCGTGCTGCGCTGCGGGCCGCTGACCATCGACACGGCCGCCCACACGGCCGCCCTCGACGGCCGGCCGCTGCGCCTGACGCCCAACGAGTTCAAGCTACTGGCAGCGCTGGCCGGCCGCGCCGGGGCCACGCTCGGCCGCGAGCAGCTGCTGGACGCGCTGCATGGGGCCGGCGCGATCGCCCCGCCCGGCTTCGACCGCAGTGTGGATTCCCACGTCAAGAACCTGCGACGCAAGCTGGCTGAGGCCGGCGGCCGGGCCGACCTGATCGCCTCGGTCTACGGCGTGGGCTACCGTCTGGAAGAGACAGAGTAACAATGGACAAACATTCACATCGTAAAGAGTGGGCGGCCGGCGGCCCACCCCATTGGGGCGACGCCTCGCCCGAATGGAACGCCCGCCGCCGCCACTTCGCCCTCCGCTTCGTTGGCATGGGCGTCTTCCTGGTGCTTGTGCTGGCCGTGCTGCTGGCCGGGCTGGCCATTCTCGGCCTGCTGCTGGCCGGGCAGGGTACGCTGGCCATCGGCCGGGCCGAGGTCATCCTGCTGCTGGCCTGCATCGCCGCGCCGGTGTTGCTGGTCATCCTGTTCGCCGGCGCGCTGGTCTACCGGCGCGTCGGCTCGCCGCTGGCGGAGATGATGGCCGCGGCCGACGCCGTGGCCGCGGGCGACTTTTCCGCGCGCGTCCACGAGGGCGGGCGCGGCGAGATGGCCGTCCTGGCCGCCCGCTTCAACCGCATGACGGCCGAATTGGCCCGCGCCGACCAGGTGCGGCGCAACCTGACCTCCGACGTGGCCCACGAGTTGCGCACGCCCATCCAGATCATCCAGGGCAATCTCGAAGGAGTGCTCGATGGCGTCTATGAGCCGACGACCGAACATCTGGCGGCGACGCTGGAGGAGACGCGGCGGCTGGCCCGGCTGGTGGGTGACTTGCAGACGCTATCGCTGGCCGAGGCGGGGCAGTTGCCGCTGTACCGTCGCGCCGTGGCCGCGGCCGACCTGCTGGACGACATCGTGACCCGCTTCATGCCCCAGGCGACCGAGAGCGGCGTCACGCTGAAGGCCATCGTCGAGGGCGAACCGCTGCTGAACGCCGACCCCGACCGGTTGGAGAGCGTGCTGGCCAACCTGACGGCCAACGCGCTGCGCCACACACCATCGGGCGGCCGCGTGTCGCTGAGCGGGGCGGAGACGGCCGCGGGCGTCGTCCTGAGCGTGGCCGACAGCGGCGAGGGCATCCCGGCCGATGACCTGCCTTACGTCTTCGACCGCTTCTGGCGCGGCGACCGCGCCCGCCGCCGCGCCGAGGGCAGCAGCGGGCTGGGGCTGGCCATCGCCCGGCAACTTGTCGTCGCCCACGGCGGGACGATTGCCGTGGATAGCACGCCGGGGGCGGGGACGACGTTCACCATCACCCTGCCGCCGGCTTAGAAGGCCGGGGGAACCGGGTTTCTGGCCGAAACCCGGTTCCCAGGCTGGCGACGGGCCTAGTAATCGCCCAGTAGCCCGCCTACCTTTTGCGGCCGTGCGCCCTTCACGCCATGCAGAAAGCCCACGAAGATGAACGGCTCATCCAGCGCCCGGACGGTGTGTTTCTCGCCCGCGTTAAAGATGAGCAGGTCGTTGGGGCCAAATGTCTGTTCGACGCCGTCTGGCCCGGCAAACTGGCCGTGTCCCTGCAGGACGACGGCATAGAACGGCGAACTCGGCGTGTCGTGCTCGGTGATGGTCTGACCGGGCTTCAGCATGAAGCGGATGATGCGGCCGTCGTCCGCCTCATAGAGCGGCTGAGCGTAGGGGTGTCCGTCATGAAATTCCAGATTTTCCAGCAAGTGGGTGGTTCGCATAGCATTCTCCTTGTGCGTAAAACTACGTCCGACGAGGTCGGAGACACATAAACTGAGCGGGGTACTTCCCACGGCAACTATGCCCCAAAACGACGAACTTCTCAACTAATGGGTTTTGACCGGCTTTTCTCGACGTCTTGAGCCAGAGAACCGGGTTGCTGCGTCTACGCCCCCGTCGCCGCCAGCACCGCCCCGCCGACGATGAGGACGCAGGCGGCCGCCAGCAGCCACGACGGCGCGGCCAGCCCCAGGGCCACCAGCAGCAGCGTCGAGATCAGCGGCGCGCCATAGGCCAGCACGCCCAGCGTCTGGATGTCGCCGTGCTTGACGCCGTGGTCCCAGGTGTAGAAGGCCGCGCCGACGGGGCCGAGGCCCATGGCGATGATGGCGGCCCACTGCCCGCCGGCCGGCCATGTCGTCGTCTCGAACAGCAGATGGCCCACGAGGGCCAGGGCGGCCGTGGCGGCGCAAGTGCCCATCACCGCGCGGGCGTTGTCGCCCTCGCGCCGCGCCGCGCCGGGCGGGGCGGCCATGTGGCGCGAGAGGACGGAGTAGCTCGACCAGATGACGGCGCAGGCCAGAGCGAAGGCGTAGCCGATGGCGTATTGCCCCTCCAGGCGCAGCCCCTCGCCGCGCGTGACCAGCAGCGCCGCGCCGCCGAACCCGGCCAGCACCCCGGCGGCGTGCCGGCCGCGCAGCCGTTCGCCGGGCAGCAGGGCGGCGAAGAGGACGATCAGCAGTGGCCAGAGGTAGTTGATCAAATTGGCGGCCACGGGCGGGGCCAGCCGCAGGGCGATGAAGTAGGCGAAGTGGTAGCCGAAGAGGCCATAGACCCCCAGCGCCCAGACGCGCCCCGGCAGCCGCGGCAACAGCGCCCGCGCCGGCAGCCCCCGGCCGCACCCCTGCCACAACACCACCGCCACGCCCACCAGCGTCCCCAACGTGAAGCACATCGCCAACATCTGCAGCGGCGGGATGTCGCCGCTGAGGACGGTCAGGGCGGCCAGCGTGCTCCACAGCAGGGCGGCCGTGGCCCCGATGAGTGTCGCCCGGCGCCTGGCCGCGCGGGCGGAAGTGTCAACCGCGGTTGTCGGGCTGGTCATGGGGCAATTATACCGACCTTGCCCACTTCTTCGCCGTGTCCATCTTTGCCGTCCGCGTTGCGTTGGCCATCCAAAGCAAAACGCCACCGTGGGGCGGTGGCGCTAAGCCAAGGAGGAAAACGGAGAATTTTTTTGAGGAGGAGAAATCTGTGTGCTGCCTGACTATAGAATAGCCGAACCGCCTGGCGGAGTCAGGTCGTTGCGTTACAGCGCACCTGTAAACTCCTTTACAGATGCGTGAATGTGCCGATCGATCTGTAGGACGGGTTGCCAACCCGTCGCCCACCAGAATGGGCCACAGGCTGTAGGACGGGTTGCTAACCCGTCGCCCACCAGAATGAGCCGCAGGCTGTAGGACGGGTTGCCAACCCGTGCTACACCAGAATGGGCCGCAGGCTGTAGGACGGGTTGCCAACCCGTCGCCCACCAGAATGAGCCACAGGCTGTAAGACGGGTTGCCAACCCGTGCTACACCAGAATGAGCCACAGGCTGTAAGACGGGTTGGCAACCCGTGCTACACCAGAAGGGGCCACAGGCTGTAGGCCGGGTTGCTAACCCGTGCTACACCAGAAGGGGCCGCAGGCTGTAGGACGGGTTGCCAACCCGTCCTACACCAGAATGAGCCACAGGCTGTAAGACGGGTTGCCAACCCGGCCCCGCCATATCATCGCCTGCGGTTAATCGCGCTCGCCATGCTCCCCGCCGGTCGTGGCCGGCGACTGGGCCGCCGTCCGCGCCAGCCCGTCGGCCAGCGCCGCCCTCTCGGCGTCGGTCAGCTTGGCCTCCGGATGGGTCGGGAAGTACTTGGCCGGCGGCATTTCCCCCTCGCGCACGACCTTGCCCAGTTCATCGACTTCACCGCTGTGGGTCCAGTCGGAGAAGTTGAGATAGTCGCGTCCCTCGTTGACATCGTTCTGCACCAGCCACGACACCGGGGCCACGTTGGAATACCACGGCCAGACGGTCTCGTTGCTGTGGCAATCGAAGCAGGCCCGTTGGGACAGGGCGCGCGTCTCCGGGCTATCCCAGTTCGGTTCGGACACGACGGGCGGGTTGTTGTGCGCCCGCCCATAGGGCACGATCTGGATGAGCAGGAATCCAACCAGCAACACGATTACCACGATCTTGAGTATTCTGCGAAGCGTCATTGGTCTACCTCACTTACTTGTCAAACCAAAAACACCCATCATCGTCGCACGGCAAAGATGACAGCGTATTTGTCTCGATAGATCTCTTGCAGGAGTGGATCGTCGGCCGCGCGGGCCAGGAAGCGCTCGTGGTTGAGGTCGCTGAAAACGTACTCCGCCCCGAAGCGGTCGCGGATCGTCTCGCCGGGAGCGTCACGATTGCCGTTGGTGATGGCTACCCACTCATTATACAACGATTCATCGTATTGCTGCATGAATGTCGGGTCAAGACCGACGATGTAGCGGGCGTCGTCGAAGTAGAAGAACTGCCGCGTGAAGTCGTCCCAGTCGGTCTGGAAGATGGTCGTGCCGGCGGGGGCGATCCCGCGCAGGGTCAGCATGGCGCTGGCGTAGAGGTCGGCCGGCTTGCTGGTGCTGACCAGCGCCCGCGCGTCGCGGATGGTCAGGGCGATCAGCGCCGCCAGGGCCACCCCGGCCAGCGCCGGCGCGCCCACCCGCCACAATCGCCGCCGGTCGGGCCGCGCCGCCCACGCCCGCAGCAGCGGCGCGGCGCTGAACGCCAGAAACAACAGCGCGAACACCGGGAAATACTCCACAAACCGGCGCGACTTGAAGAACATCAGCCCAAAGACGCCCACCAGCCCCAGCGCCACCAGCGCCGCCCGGTCGATGCGCTCCTCGCGCCAGCCCAGCGCCAGCGCCCCCAGCAGCACGGCCGCCAGCGCCCCGCCGGAGTTCTGGACGATGGTCCACGTCTCATAGGGCGACCACTCGTTGCCCACGGGCACGGCCGAGCCGCCCAACTTGGGCAGCAGATGGCCGGCCAGAAAGACGAGGTCTTGCGGGAAGTAGGGGTTCAGCAGCAGCCCCAGGACGACGCCGGCGGCCGGAAACAGCAGCGCCGCCCAGGCCACGCGCCGCTCCAGCAGGGCCACGGCCACGACATAGACCCCGGCGACCACCAGCAGCAGCGGGAAGGCGTTGTAGAACCAGACGAAGACGAAGCCCAGCGGCGCCAGCCAACGGTGTCGCCCCATCAGCAGCCAGTGGAGCGCCAGCAGCAGCAGCACCACCGCGCCCGACTGCGCCCGGCCCATGCTCATGCGGAACAGGAACGCCTCCGAGACGGCCAGGAGGGCCAGCGCCCAGCCGGCGGCGTAGGGCACACCCTGCCCGCGCAGCAGCACCCACGCCATCAGCACGCCGAGCGCCGGCAGCAGCACCGTGGCCAGCTTGGCCCCCCGCGTCAGCGCCGCGCCGCCGTCCACGGCCGGATCGACCCCGGCGAACGGCGTCAGCCAGAGGTGGAAAAGCAAGTGGTGGTCGTAGTAGGCATCGGCGTTGAGGATGGTGTCGGGCAGCGCCTCGAAGGCCGGTGTCAACCCCTCCTGGCGGATCAGATAGGCCATCTTGATGTGGTAGTAGCCGTCGTTACCGATGATGCCGGGCGTGGCCCATTGCACCAGGGCGAACAGGGCCACGGCGATCAGGAAAACGGCCGCGCCCGTGGCCAGCGGCCGCGCCCAGATGTGCCGCGCGGCCCACGGCCGGGTCAGGGGCAGAGGCTCCTCAGCCATTGGTTACCTCATCCTTCTGGTGGCCGGCGCGACGCCCAGGCTTTTCCCCCCTGCGTCCCGGCGTTGTGTTCAGGCGGCTCTACTCCTCGCCCAGCCAGGGCAGCCCCATCTCCTCCAGCGCCGCGCGCAGTTCGGGGCGCATGGCCCAGCCCCAGCCGCCGCCGGGCGGGGCGCTCTCTTTCTGCTCGAAGAGGAGCGTCACCCCCGGCGACTCCGGCAGCGCGCCGACGCCGGGCGTGGCGTTAATGCGCCGGCCCAGACCGCCCAACACGCCGCTGAGCTGCTCGACCGAGTGGCCGATCGTCGCCGCCAGCGTATTGAAGTCCAGCCCCTCGTCGCCCGCCTCGTAGAGGGCGCGGTAGAGGGCCAGTTGGGCGGGGGGAATACGGTGGCGGCGCAGGACGCGGCGCATCAACCGCTGCGGCGACTGTTCGCGGCCGCCCTCGCCCATGCTGCCCAGCTGCCGGCGCACGTCGCGCACCAGCTCCGGGAACAGCGCCTCGGCCTCTTCGGCCGTCAGTTCGATGATGTAGCCTTTGGGAGTCGTGATTTTCATGATCGACGCCTATTGTAGCTGATGGGCCAGCCCGCGCGACCGGCAAGACCGGCGGCCGGGTTGGCTTGGGGGGAAGTTGCCCCGGCCCGGACGGCCGAACCGGGGCGCGGGTGGCCTCTAGTCGAAGTTCGGCCGCGTCTGGCGACGGACCAGGCGCGCGACGCGCTCCGGTGACAGCCCGGCCTCTTCGGCGGCGCGCATGATGCGGCGCACCTCGTGGCGGACCTGGCGGGCGGCGCGGCGCTCGGCCTCGCTCAACGGCGGCCGGTCGTCCCACGGCCGCCGGCCCGGCGCGCCCTCGCCCTCGCCGCGCGCGTCGTGGCGGCCGCCGAAGGCCCGCCCGCCGTGGCCCGCGTGGTGGCCTTCACAGCCGCCCGCCCGCCCGCCGTGGCGGCCGTGGCGCGGGCCGTGGGCCATGGGCTGGCCTTCTTCGTGGGCCATCTGGTGGCCCTGCTCGTGGTTCGCCTGACGACCGAACGGCCGCTGGTGGCGACCCCGCCCGCGCGGGCCGCCGTGTCCTTCATGGATGATAATCGTTACCTGGGTCAATTCGCATTCTCCTTATGCATCTATCCGGCCCCTGGCCGGTTTGGCCTTACTGGCGCGCCGGTTGCCCGCCCACGCCTGGCCTTTGTTGCTTTCTTCTGGGTACTGAGTATATATTAAATCATATTCAATACATACTCAATATCCTTAAGCCCCTCTCTTAACCAGCACTCATCTGCGGCCGGGGGCGGCTGTGACCTGGGCCGGCCCGCCGGTCGCCTGTAATGTTTGCCGTAACCTTGCGCCTCTACCCTGAAAGCTGGGAAGTCAGTCGCCCGGCCGCCGGCAGCCGTAACGCCGGCAGGATACGGACAATGAGACTGAACGAGACCATTGCCAATTGCTTTTCGGCCGACGCGCTGGCCGCCCTGGCCGGCGAACTCGGCCACCGGCCGGCCGCCCCGCCCGACGCGCCCGCCGCCGACCAGGCCGCCGCGCTCCTGGCCGATGCCGCCGCCCGCGGCCGCGTCGCCGTCCTCCTGGCTGCCCTGGCCGCCCGCGCCCCCGACGTCGATTGGGCCGCGCTGCCCTGGCCGCCGGCGGCCCTGGCCGCTCTCCACGACGCCCTCGACGGCCGCCTCGGTCGCGAAGACCTGCGCGACCTCTGCCTGCGCCTGGGCGTGGACTACGACGACCTGCCCGGCGAGGGCAAGCGCGCCCGCGTCCGCGAGCTGGTGCTGCATCTGGCCCGGACGGGCCGGCTGGTGGAGCTAGAGACAGAGGTGAACGCCCCGCCGCCAGGCCCCAGGCGGCCGGCGCGGCGTGGCCTGCGGGGTTCGCCGCGTTGGGCCGTGGCTGGTTTGCTGGTGGCCTGCCTCGTCGTCATCGGGCTGGCGGGGCGGGCCGGGCGGGGCGGGGTGGCCGGGCCGGCGTTGCCGGAGGGCGTCGTCGGTGTGGCCGTGGCCGAGTTCGCCGAGACGGCCGGCTGCCGCCGCGGCGCGCGCGGCCGCGAGGCCTCGGCCCTCGTCTACGAGACGTTGGCCCGCGAGCTGGCCGCGGCCGGACTGGCGCGGCGCGTCGGCGTTACCCGCGTCGGCCGTGTCTGTGACGCCGCGGCCGCCGCCGCCGCCGGCCAGGCCGTCGGGGCGGCCGTCGTCGTCTGGGGCTGGCTGCCGGCCTCGGCCGACGGCCTGGTGGCCACCTTCACGCCCACCGGCGCATCACCGGCGGCCTCGGCCGACCTGGCCCTCGCCTTCGAGGGCCTGTTCACCGGCCCGGATGAGGTCGCTTCCCTGCGCCTCTCCGGCCGGGCGCTGGTGCTCAGCCGCTTCCTGCTGGGCCTGCTCTACGCCGGGCAGGGCCAGCCGGCGGCCGCCGGAACGCTCTACGACGCCGCCATCGCCGCCGTGGAGGCCGAACCGGCCGCCGCCGGGCCGGGCGGGGGCGCGGAACTGCGCCGCACGCTGGCCGTGCTGCTGACCGAGCGCGGCAAGGCCCGTGTCGCCCTGGGCCGCCCGGCCGAGGCCCGCGCCGACTACGACCGCGCCGAAGCGCTCAACCCCGACTACCTGCGCCTGCTCATCGCCCGCGCCGCCGAGGCCTACGGCCGCCGCGACTGGCCGGCCGCCGAGCGCTACCTCGACCGCGCCGCGCTGCAAGACGAGCCGCTGCCGACCATCGCTTACGGCTACGGCCTGCTGGACTATTACCGCGGCCACTACGCCGCGGCCGTGACCACTTTCGACCGGGCCATCGCCCTCAGCGCCGCCGACGGCAGCGACGCCGCCGTCTACCACCTGGCCCGCGGCTACAGCTATGTCGAGTTGGGTGACTGCGCCGCGGCGGCGGCCGACTTCCGCGCCGCGGGCAGCGACAACGACGCGCCCACGGCCGTGCGCCAGGCGGCGGCCTCGGCCGGTTGCGACGCGGCCGTCGCCTCGGCCGGCACGGGCGGCCGGCCGCCGGGCGCTGGGTCGCGCGCCGTGTCTGGCCCGGCGCCCACGCCCACGCCGCCCGCCGGGGCCGCGGGGGGAATGGCCGCCACGCCCGGCGAGGTGGCCACGCGCCTATCGCCGCTGGAGATGGCCGCCGCCGCCCCCACGCGGGCCGCCCCGGCCGATGGAGCCGCCCCCCCCACGGCCACGCCCGGCTCGCTGTTGGTGGAGATCGGCCCGCGCGGGGCCAATGTGCGGCGCGGGCCGGGGGCCGAGTACCCGGTCATGGCCACGCGGCGGGCCGGGGCGACGCTGGAGGTGCTGGCGGCCAGCGCCAGCGGCGAGTGGTTGCAGGTGCGCGTGCCGGGGCAGGGGCGGGGATGGGTGTCGGCGGCCTATGCCGTGGCCCTGGGGGATGCCGGCGCGCTGGCCGTGGGGCCATACCAGCCGGGGGAGACGCTGGCCGGAGCGGGCACGCCGGCCGCCACGGGGCCTGCGCCAGCCACGCCGGCCTGGCCGCGGCCGGCCGCGACGCCCAGGCCGGCCGCCGGTTCCGCGCCGGCCGCGCCGTCTGGCCCCACGCCGACCGCTCCCCCGCCGCCCAATGGCCCACCGCCGACGCGCACGCCGCCCGTGCCGCCCACGCCCACGCCCACCCTGCTGCCCGCGCCGACGGCCCGCCGCTGACGCCACCCAGGCGCGTGTTCACGCCTTTTCTACGCGCTATCCACCGCGCCTTAACGCCGCGGCGCGCCGGTTTCGGCTATCCTACGTTCGGGCAGCAGTACAGTTTTCCTCCTTTTCCGAAACGCCGCGATTTCCCCTTTTCGCGGCGTTTCCCTTTTCCGGGGGCGACTACGGCCGGCCGGGCCGCCGGTCGCGGGTCAGAATCCAACAGCGCGCGTGGTGGATGAAGCCGATGTGGCCATAGTAGTCGGCCGCCGCCGGCGCGGCCAGCAGGATGAGGTTACAGCGCGGCCCGAGTTGCGCTTGCGTCTGGGCGATGAGTTCCACGCCGATGCCCTGCCGTTGATAGGCCACGTCCACGGCCAGGTCGGACAGGTAGCAGCAGTAGGCGAAGTCGGTCACCGAGCGGGCCACGCCCACCAGCAACGCCCCATCCCAGGCCGTGACAGTCAGGCCGGCGTTGGCCACCATGCCGGCGATCGTCTCGGCGTCGTCTACCGGGCGGCGCTCGGCCAGGGTGGAGCGGCGGAGGAGGTCGGTGTAGGTAGCGGGGGAGAGGGGGGTGTTGGTGGAATAGACTATCAATTGGAGTCCTACTCTCAATCTGAGGGAATGCTTTCTTCGGGAACTGGGAGACTTAGTTCCCTGGCGGATGGTTGTGTCTCAACTTTCACCGGCCGTTTTGGAAGTAGTTACGAAACCAAATTGGCCCGTAGGGCCTGACCACTCCAAGTGGTTGCACAGTAGCGCGTTCATTAACAATGCCAACTTCATTCCCTGTTATTGCCAATCCAGCATCCGTTTCACTTCTTCCAACGAATAACGAACCGAAGACTCGGCTTTGACCTGCTGCATATGCAGGTAATCCAGGTAGTCTTCGAGCTTCTCTTGATCGTTCAAAAGCTCGCGTAAAAAGAGGTAATCTTCATAGGGAATGACGGCGAAACGGGCTTCATCCCGGTCTTTAATGATCTGAACTTGATCGAGCATGTCACTTTCTCCGGTAGGCTCGGCCACGCGGCAAGACATTGACTACGTCTATGATCCGAATCACATCATCTCTATCGAATAGAACTCGATAGTCGCCAACGCGCAGGCGATAGGCAATGTCGTATTCAACCAGACGCTTAACACCTGCCATTGCCTGTGGATTGGCTGCCAGCCTCTCAATCTGCGCCAGAATGCGTTGCTGGTCGTTGCGCGGAAACTGGCGCAAGTTCTTCAAGGCCGTTTCTGACAACTCGACACTATAAGGCTCAGGTTCGGTGTCCATCCAGCGTCTATTTTAGCTTAAAACGGGTAGATAGATCAGTTCAGAAACCCCTGCTGTCGCAGATAATGCAACACCGTCTCCGAAAACGCCATATGGCTCTCGCGGGTGTACTTGACGACGGTGTAGACCTGGGCCAGATTGCGCACGCCCGACGCTTCGATCATCAGCCGCAGCTCCGGGTAGCTCATGTAGCGCTGCCAGCCGCGCGTCTCCCGCTGGTGGTAGATGGCGCGGATGTCGTCGTCGCTGTAGTCGTGGTAGGTCTCGTTGTGGACAAGGCCACTCAGCGGCAGGCGGTCGCGCGGGGCGGGGTCTTCGTCCGGCCAGCCGAGCGAGTAGCCGACGACGGGAAAGACGCCCGGCGGCAGTTGCAGGATGCGGCCGATCTGGTCGCAATTGGCCAGCGTGCTGCCCATGTAGCACAGCCCCAGGCCGCGCGCCTCGGCCGCCAGGGCGACGTTCTGCGACACCAGCGTCGCGTCGATGGCGGCGATCAGGAAGCTCATGAAGTTGTCGAAGTTGTCGGGCGCGTCGGACAGGCGCAGCCAGTGGCGCATGCGGCGGAAGTCGGCGCAGAAGGTCAGCAGCGCCGGCGCATCGAGCACCATACTCTGCTCCATGTGCGGCCCGTAGAGCTGCTCGCGCAGCGCCCGGTCGCGGGTGACGATAATGGAGTAGGTTTGCATATTGCCCGACGAGGAGGCGCGCACGCCGGCGTCGAGCACTTCAGTCAGCAGATCGTCGGGGATGGGGTCGGGCCGGTAGCGGCGGATGGAACGGTGGCGGCGAATGAGATCAAGGGTGTCCATGCCCGCCAAGTATGCCCCACAGTGGGGCGGGCGGCGAAAAAGACCGTTGGCCGGTGGTCAGTAGTGTCCACCGGCCACCGGTGCCCAACGGCCACCGGTGCCCAACGGCCACCGCGCACTATCTGAACAACCCCATGATCCCCTGCCCGGTCATGATCGCGCCGATGAACAGGGCGGCGAAGTAGATCACCGTGGCCAGCAGGAACAGGTAGCCCAGCAGCACCAGCAAGCCGTCGCGCTGCAACATGCCCGCGGCCAGCAGCAGCATGGCCACGGCCGGCAGGGTATTGGAGAAGGGCACAAAGCCGAGCGGGAAGATCAGCAGGATGCTGCCGGCCAGCAGGCCGAGGCCGTTCACGCGGCTCATCGCCCGGCCGTCGGTCAGCCGTTGCAGCCGCGGGTGGCTGATGCGATCCACGCGGCGGAAGGCGTCGGCCCCCTTTTCGATGGCCGGCACGAGCTTCTCCGTGCCCAACTGGCGATCCAGCAGCCGGTCGGGCAGCCAGGGCACGCGGTTGAGCGTGACGCCGATGGAGATGAGGATGCCGACGAGGCCGAAGACCGTGCTGACGCCGGGGATGGACACCGGGAACAGGAACGGCAACGTCAGCACCATCAGGGCCAGCAACATGCCCTGCTCGCCGGCCAGCGCCAGTAGTTGGCGCGTGGTGATTTGGTCGCCCTGCACCGAACGGGCCACGCCGCGCAGCGTCTCGCTCAGCGGCAGCGTCGTGTCCTGGAATTCGACGGTGTTGTCATCGTCCTGACTCTCGCTGATATGTACCTGATTTTGCATAATGTCTTCCTGATGGCGCGGCCGCAGCCCGGTCGCCGAACAATCTTGTCTGGCGACCCATTTCAGCCGCCAACCGCCCAGTGTAGCCGCCGCCGCGGCCGTTGGCCAGTACCAATCCATGATTTCACGCGCCGTTCATCCGGCGGTCGGGGCGCGCCGACCTGACAGGTCAATGGTCGTTAGACGACTTTGGCAAAGCCCTGCCCCTGCGGCGGGCGACCATGCCGTGCGCCATCATGGTATACTCTCCGCCTTATGTTCAACCTTGCGACGCCCGGCTTCTGGGATCAATCCGCCTACCAACTGCGCTGCGAATGGGGGCCGCGCGGGGCGGCGGCGCTGGCCCCGCTGGTCGATGTTGTCATCGTCGTCGATGTGCTGTCCTTCTCCACCTGCGTCGATATCGCCGTGGCCCGCGGGGCGACGGTCTACCCCGCCGGGCCGGGCCTGGAATCGCCGGCCGACATGGCCCACCGCCTCGGCGCGGCTCTCGTCGGCCGGGACGCGGCCGCCGCCTACTTCTTCTCGCCCACGGGCCTGCTGGCCGTGCCCGCCGGGGCGCGGCTGGTCTTGCCCTCGCCCAACGGGGCCACACTGAGCACCCTGACCGGGGCCACGCCGACGCTGGCCGGCTGCCTGCGCAACGCCCGCGCTGTGGCCGCCGCCGCCGCCCGCCTCGGCCGGCGCGTGGCCGTCATCGCCGCCGGCGAGCGCTGGCGCGCCGACGCCCACGACGACCGCTCGCTGCGGCCGGGCGTGGAGGACCTCGTCGCCGCCGGGGCCATCCTCGACCGCCTGCCCGGCAGCCGCTCGCCGGAGGCCGAAGTGGCCGTGGCCGCCTTTCGCGCCGCCCGCGGCCGGCTGGCGGCCTTCCTCCTGGCGTGCAGCTCCGGCCGCGAGTTGGCCACCGCCGGGCGCGAGGCCGATGTTGCCCTGGCCGCCCAGCTCAACGTCAGCGACTTCGCCCCGCGCCTGATCGACGGGGCCTACCGCGCCGCCGCCGGGGAAACACCATGATGCGTGTCATCCGCTGCCATCCCAACCGCTTCGACGCGCTGGTGGACTTCGTCGCCGCCCACAACCCGCTGCCGGAGCACCACATCGGCTACTTCGGCCTGACGCCGGAGGATGTCCGCCAGGAACTGCGCAACTTCAGCCTGCGCTTCGACCGGGCCACTCACATCGCCGTCGCGGGCGGGCGCATCGCTGGCGTGTTCGGGGCCGACGTGGACGCGGAGACGGGCCGCGCCTGGCTCTTCGGGCCGCTGGTGGCCGCCGAACCGTGGGCCGAGACGGCCGACGCTCTCTATGCCGTCGTGGCCGCGCGGCTGCCGGCGACCGTCCGCGAACACCAGATGTTCGTCGATCGCCGCAACGTCCGCGCCGCGGCCTTCGCCGCCCGCCACGGCTTCGCGCCCGCCGGCGAGTGGGCCATCTACTATCTTCCGGCCGGCCGGCTGGACGCCCTGCCCGCGGCCGAGGCCCAACCGTGGGACGCCCGCTACAACGACCAGCTCGACGCCCTGCACAACCGCCTCTTCCCGTCGTCCAACTACACCCTCGGCTATATCCTGCGCGAATGGGCCGAGCGCGGGGCCATCCTGCTGGCCGCGGCCGAGGGCGACACGCTCCACGGCTACTTCTTCGGCCGCGTCGAGGCCGAGACGGGCGCGGCCTATGTCGATCTCGTCGGCGTCGACGCGGCCCATCGCCGCGCGGGCCTGGGCCGGCGGCTGATGCTGGCCGGGCTGGCGCAAATGCGCGGCGCGCCCGGCCTGCGCCAGGTCAACCTCAGCGTCGCCGCCGCCAACACGCCGGCCCGGACGCTCTACGACGACCTCGGCTTCCTGTGGGAGCGCGACATGATCGCCTTCCAACGACAACCGGAGGAGAACCAATGACCACGACAACACCGCCCGAACCGACCCTTGAGGTCGTGGAGGATGTCGACCAGGCGGATAACGATTTCGTCCACAATGGCCTGCGGGGCTACAACAAGCAGTTCACCCCCGATGACTGGCGGCGGCTGTGCGTCTTTCTGCGCGACGCCGGCGGGGCCATCGTCGGCGGGCTGCTGGGCGACACGCATTGGGGTTGGCTGGCCGTCCACATCCTGTGGCTCGACGAGCGCTACCGCGGTCAGGGCTACGGCGATCGCATCCTGGGCGCGGCCGAAGCCGAAGCCCGCGCCCGCGGCTGCCGCCATGTCCAGCTGGACACGTTCACCTTCCAGGCGCGGCCGTTTTACGAGGCCCGCGGCTACCGCGTCTTTGGCCAGGTGGAAGACTATCCCGCGGGTACTGACTACACGCGCTATTACCTGACCAAGCCGCTCTAACCCCGCCCATGACCCCCAAACGCATTCTCATCCTGACCGCCGATGCCGGCTTCGGCCACCGCAGCACGGCCAACGCCCTGGCCGAGGCCTTTGCCCGGCGCTATGGCGACGCCGCCGCCGTGACCATCGTCAACCCGCTCGACGAGCCGGGCGCGCCGCCGCTCATGCGTAGCGCCGAGAGCGACTACGACAAGCTGGCCACGCAATGGCCCGGCTTCTACAAGCTGGGCTACAGAATGTCCGACCTGGCCATGACTACCAGCGTCACCGAGATGACCTACGTGCTGCTGATGTATGACATCATCGCCCGGCTGATGAAGCAGCACCAGCCCGACGCCGTCGTGGTCACCTTTCCGACCTACCAGTACCCCGTGGCCGCCTATCGCCGCCTTAGCGGAACCCACACCCCCCTGGCCACCATCGTCACCGATCTGGGGTCGCTGCAAAAGATGTGGTTCACGCCCTCGGCCGACCTCTGCCTGGTGCCCACGCCCATCGCCGCCGAGCTGGCCCTGGAGCGCGGGCTTGACCCGGAGACGGTGCATGTCACCGGGCTGCCGGTCAACCCCGCGCTGGCCGACACGCCGCCGAAGGCCGGGGCGCGGGCGGCGCTGGGCTGGCCAACCGACAAGTTCACCGTCCTGGCCGTGGGCAGCAAGCGCGTCGAGCGCCTCGACCAGTTCATCAACGTGCTCAACCACTCCGGCTTCGACATCCACCTGGTGGCCGTGGCCGGGGGCAACGACGAGCTGCACGCGCGGCTGCTGGCGGCCGAGTGGCACATCCCGGCGACGGTCTACAACTTCGTCAGTGACATGCCGGCGCTGTTCCACGCCGCCGACTGCGTCCTGAGCAAGGCGGGCGGGCTGATCGTCACCGAGTCGCTGGCCTGCGGGCTGCCGCTGCTGCTGATGCAGGTCATCCCCGGCCAGGAGACGGGCAACGCCGCGCTGGTGACGCGCGAGGGGGCCGGCGCGCTGGTGACGGATCCGCTGCTGCTGCTGGAGACACTGGCCGACTGGCTGGCCGGCGACGGCCGCCTCTACCGCGAGTGCGTCGCCAACGCCCGGCGGCTGGGCCGGCCCCAGGCCGCCTACGACGCCGCCGATCTCATCTGGGAGGTGTGTCGCCGCCCCGTGCCCGACCACAGCCGCCGCTTCCCCATCTCCCGCGCCAAGTTGAAGGCGCTGCTGCAATCGTTCGGCGACAGCATGTCGCCGGCCGACCGGCCGCCGGCATGAACGCGCCCGCCTTCCCGCCCGGCTTCTGCTTCGGCGCGGCCACGTCGGCCTACCAGATCGAGGGCGGCCCGGCGGCCGACGGCAAAGGCGCGTCCATCTGGGACCGCTTCACCCACCGCCCCGGCCGCGTCCACGGCGGCCACACCGGCGATGTGGCCGCCGGCGTCTACCACGACTTTCAAACCGACATCGACATCCTGCGGCAACTGGGGCTGAACGCCTACCGCTTCTCCGTGGCTTGGGCGCGGGTGCTGCCGGAGGGGCGCGGGCCGGTCAACGCGCGCGGGCTGGACTACTACGACCGCCTGGTCGATGCCCTGCTGGCCGCGGGCGTCACGCCGTTCGTCACTCTGTTCCATTGGGACCTGCCCGACGCGCTGCAAGCGTCCATCGGCGGCTTTGCCGCCCGCGACTGCGCCGCCCTCTTCGCCGACTACGCCGAGATCGTCGCCGCGCGGCTGGGCGACCGGGTGGGCCACTGGATCACCCTCAACGAGCCGTGGGTCTTCGCCACGCTGGGCCATCTGCGCGGGCTGCACGCGCCTGGCCGGCGCAACCCGTGGGCCTTCCTGCGCGTCGTCCACCACCAGCTGCTGGCCCACGCCCTGGCCGCGCCGCGCCTGCGCGCCCGCGCCGCCGCCGCCCAGGTCGGCCTGAGCCTCAACCTGTCGCCCATCTACCCCCTGACCGGCAGCGACGCCGACCGCGCCGCCGCCCGGCTGGCCGACGCCGGGGTCAATCGCCTCTTCCTCGACCCGCTCTTCCGCGGCTATTACCCGCGGGAGCTGTGGACGCGCCTGCGCCGCTTCCACCCGCCCGTCCGCCCCGGCGACCTCGACGCCATTGCCGGCTCGCTCGACTTTCTGGGCGTCAACTACTACAGCCGCGCCCACGTGCGCTTCCGCCGCCTCGTCCCTTACCTCCAACTCTGGCCCGACGGGCTGCCCCTGATTGGCAGTGCCGTCACGTTGCGGCCCACAGGCGCGCCGCAGCAGAGCGCCATGGGCTGGGAAGTCTACCCGGCCGGGCTGTTCGAGCTGCTGTTTCGCCTGAAACAGGAGTACGGCAACCCGCCGGCCTTCGTCACCGAGAACGGCGCGGCCTATCACGACCCGCCGCCGGAGAATGGCCGCGTGCCCGACGAGGCCCGCCGCCGCTACCTGGAGCAACATCTCGACATGGTCACCGCGGCCCTGCGCGCCGGCGCGGACGTGCGCGGCTACTTCGTCTGGTCGCTCATCGACAACTTCGAGTGGACCTACGGTTACGACAAGCGCTTCGGCCTGGTCTATGTCGACTACACCAGCCAGCAGCGCACGATCAAGGACAGCGGCCACTGGTACGGCGCGTTTGTCCGCCAACAGACGGCCGCCGCCGGCCCCAGGGGAACATCCGCGCCCCGTCCAGCGTCCATTGAATAGCGGCGGCGGCTGATCGCCGGCCGCGTGGAGGATTGTCGATGCGAAAATGGATTGGTGTCATGGCCCTGTTGGCCATGCTGTTGGCTGCCTGCGCCCCGGCGGGCGGCGAGTCGCCGGTTGTGGCCGTTGAGCCAACCATAGACGCCCCCGCGCTGAACCCCGTGCCCCTGCCAGACGAAGCCGAGACCGGCGCGGCCGGCGCCGTGCCGGGGGCGACGCGGCCGGCCCAGGAACCGGTGTCGCCGGGCGAGGTGACGCTGGGCGACCTGACGCCGGCGACGCCCAGCGCGCCGCGCCGCGAGGCCCCGGCCCCCGGCCGCCCCCGCGGCGACGCGCCGGCCGCGCGCGAGCGGGTCATGGTCGCCACGGCCGTCCTCGACCTCATCGACCAGTTGGACGTTCCGGCCGGATCGGTGTCGGTCGAGGCCATCGAGGCCATCACCTGGCCCGACACCAGCCTGGGCTGCCCCCAGCCGGGCGTGGACTATGCCCAGGTGGCCATCGACGGCAGCCGCATCACCCTGCGGGCCGGCGACGCGACCTACACCTACCACACCGACGGCCACAGCCGCTATCTTCTCTGCCAGGACGGCGAGCTTGTGGATGAAGGCATCGCGCCGGTGCGGTGAGCAGTGGGCCAGTAACTCAGTGGGTCAGTATCCAGCGGCGGTCGGCGGTCAGCGGTCGGCCGCCGGCCGCCGGCTCGCCACCAGCCAGAATCCCACCATCGCCAACAGCAGCCAGCCCATGCTCTGGAACATCAGCGGCGCGCCGAAGCGCTCGTAGAGGATGCCGCCGCTGAAGCTGCCCAGCGCCGCCCCCAGACCAAACAGGGCGCTGGTGAGGGCGCTCTGGGCCGTGGCCCCCAGTCCGTCTGGAGCGAGCCGGCTCGCTTCGGTGACGCTGGCGGCCCAGAACAGGGCGTAGGTCGGGCCGTGGAGCAGGTTGATGGCCACCGCCCAGCCGGCCGCGGGCATGAAGGCGTAGCCAAAGGCCCGCGCGGCCATCAGCCCCAGGGCCGCGGCGATCACCCGTCGCACCCCGAAGCGCCGGATGAACCGGCCGGACAGGAACATGAACGGCGTCTCGCTGACCGTGGCCACCACCAGCGTGGCCGACATCAGCGTTTCGCTCGCGCCCAGGCTGCGCATGTGCAGGAACAGATAGTTCAGGGCGATGGACAGGCTCATGCCGAAGACCAGGCCGACGACAAGCAGCGCCAGGTAGGCCCGCTGGGCCAGCAGGACGCGCAGGCGGCTGAAGAAGCGCGTCCCCGGTTCGGCCAGCGTGTGCGCCAGCGGCAGGCGCGCGGCCACAGCGAACACCCCGGCCAACAGCGTCAGGTGGACGGCGAAGGCCCACACCAGCCCGTAACGCGCCAGGATCGGCCCGACGACCAGCGCCCCCAGCCCCCAACCGACTGACCCCCACAGGCGCACGCGGCCGTAGTCGCTGCCCGCGGCCCGCGTTTGGGCGACGACGCTGCTATCGACCAGTGTGCCGATGGGCGCGCCGAAGGCGGCCATGAGCAGGACGGTGGGCAGCAGCGTGGCCAGGCCGCCCGCGCGGCTGACCAGCAGCGTCGCCAGCCACGCCCCGCCGATGGCCGTCAGCAGGATGGCGCGATAGCGGCGGGTGGCGTCGGCGGCGGCGTTCCAGAGCGTGCCGCTGATCAGGCTCGTCAGCGGCGCTATCCCGGCCAGCAGGCCAATCGCCACGCCGCTGAGGCCCAGCGACTGGTAATAGAGCGTCAGAAAGGGTGACAGCGCCGCCGTCGCGCCGTAATAGAGGAGATAGAAGAGCTTGGCTCGCGGCATGGCCAGAGCTTAACGCAATGCCGCGGCGGAGGCATATCAGAAAGTGCCGGGCGATTGCCTGTCCGCCCGGCACTGATTGGCGAATCGCCGGCCAGCCGGCCGGCCTACGCTTCCGCTTCCGCTTCCGGCGACTTCTCCTTCGGCGCGATCAGCCCCATCTCGGCCAGTTCGCCAAAGAAGTCGGCGTCGACGCCGTGGACTTTGAGGGCCACCAGGTTGTCGGCGTCCAGGTCTTGCAGCCCCAGCGCCCGCATGCGCTCGATGAAGGCCGGGTCGATGCCGTGGATGCGCAGCGCCGTCAGCTCGTCGGCCGGCAGATCGTCTAGCCCGGCGGCCCGCAGCGCCTCGATGTACTCCGGCGTCACGTTGTGGATGCGCAGCCCGGTCAGCTCGTCGGCCGACAGGTCGTCGAAGCCCGTTGCCCGCATCATGGCGATGAAGTCAGCGTCCACGTTATGGATGTGCAGGGCCACAATGTCGTCGGCGCTCAGGTCGGTCAGGCCGGCTTCGCGCAGCCGGGCCACGGTCGCGGCGCTGACGCCCTGGATCCCTAACTGGACGATGTCGTCGGCGTCCAGGTCATAGCCCGACGCGCGCATCTGCGCGATGTAATCCGCGCTGATGCCGTGGATGGCAAATTGGACGATGTCGTCCGTGTCCACGTCGAGGCCCATCTCGCGCACAGCGCCGACAAACTCCGGCGATACACGGTGGATGCCCAGGGCGATCACGTCGTCGATGTCGATGTCGCCCAGCGCCGCGCGCAACTTGCTCACATAGGCGGCGTCGATGCCGTGGGCGCGCAGCTGCAGCACCTGGTCGATGACATCGGCGCGGCGGCCGCGGCTGGGCGGGCGGGGTGGCCGGGGCGGGCGGGGCGCGCGCGGGCTGGGCGGGCGCGGGGCGCGGGGAATGCCCAACCAATTGCCCAGAGAATCGAACAGCCCCGGCTCGTGGGAGCCGGGCGTGGCCTGGACGCCGGCCGCGTGCTCGCCGGCGGCGGCCTTCAGCTCATCCGGCGTCGGGGCCGCGCCGCGCTCCAACGCGTCCAGCAACAGCTGCGCTTCGCCGACGTTGATCTTGCCGCCGGCCAACATCTCCAGAATCTGCTTCTGTTCTTCGCTCATGACTGTCCTCCGTCGCTGTGATTTCGGGTGGGTAAGTTGCCGGCCGCCGCCGGTGGGTCACCGGCCCACCGGTGTCGCCGCGACCGGCGCCGGCAGCTACTGGCGGGCCAGCAACTCGGCCGCTTCCTGCGCGCTGATTTCGCCGCGCTGCAAGCGGGCCAGGATGGCCTGGGCCACTGACGACCGGCCGGCCGCGGCGCTCGCTCGCCCCGACCCCTTGCCGGCTGTCGCCGCGTCGTCCGCGACCGCCCCACTGTCCGCGCCGCCCGCCGCGACACCGGACGCATCGAGGCCCCTCGCATCGAGGCCCCTCGCATCGAGGCCCCTCGCATCGAGGCCCCTCGCATCGAGGCCCCTCGTATCGAGGCCCACGGCATCGAGGCCCATCGCGTCGAGGCCCATCGCATCGATGATCTCGTTGAGACGGCCGCGGATGGTCCAGTAGGACACGCCCAGCTCGCGCTCCATGTCCTTGACGTTGCCGCGGCTGCGCACGAAGAGCAGCATGAAAGCCAGGTCTTTGGGCGCCAGGCGACAGAAGGGGCAGGGCGTGTAGCGGCTGCGGACGACGGTGTCGCACGTCGTGCAGGTCACTTCGCTAATCACCATCTCGCTGCCGCAGGTGGGGCAGGCTTCCAGAATTTTGCGCATCAGTTCGTTCTCCTCAAGATTGTTGACAGGATAGCAAAAGATTTTGTGCTTGTCAACAACTATTTTGGAGAAAAGGCCAAAATGAGCCAAATCCTTGTAGCGCCGGCTCTGGCCGGGCGAAGAGCCGGCGCGACTGGCCTACGACAGCAGGATGAGCCGCAGGAAAAAGAGGCTCAGGAAGAGGATCGCAGCCAGCTTCATCAGCGCGCCGATCTGGGCCAGGCAACCGGGCGGCCGGGCGGCGGCCGACGGCGGATTGACGGTGACAATCTGGCCCGGCCCGCTGACCGGGCGGCGGAACAGACTCATAAAGGCGGCCAGGACGAAGCCCAGCCCCATACCCACGAGAAGTGTTGTCGTCAACATTTTACCCTCCCTACCTGCCGCGAATGGTTGCTCGCGCCGCGGCGGGCACAACGCTACGGCGCGAGCGGGGCGGCGGCCGGCCATTGGCCGCGCCGCCCGGAGAACGCGTTGACCCTGCCGGGAGGGGTCAACAGGACCCCTCCCGACAGGCCCCCACGCGACTGGGGCTTACTGGTAAAGGCTCCACCCTCGCCACGACCGCGGCCCGTGCTTGGGGCGGGTGGTGGGCTTGCGGGCGGGCAGCCGTCCGGCCGTCGGGCGTGGCCGGCGACTGGCTTGCCGGAAATCCTGCCAGACGGTGATGATCTCCGTTGTGAAGGGGCAGACGACCACGTGCACGCCGCTAAGCCGTTGCCACCGGGCGCCGTTGGCCACGCGCCGCGGGCCACTCAGCAACGCGTAGTGCACCTGGTTGTTCTGGTGCCGGCGGTCGCCGTGGCGGATGACGAAGGCCACGTCCTGGCCAGACAGAAAGCGCTGGTTCAGGCGGTCGCGGGCGTGCTGTGTCAACAACAGCGTCTCCGGCCGGATCACGAACGAGAAGGTAGGCGACCAGACGGGCCGCGGCCGGGTCCAGTCGCGCGTGACGGCGATCACCCAGCCGCGGGTGTTCATGAGAATGCCGACGTCCTCCAGCCCGGCCGCCTGGGCGATTGCATAGCCCGGCGTCGATATGGCCTGCCTGAAACTGTAAAAGAAGTAGGTGCTGCGGAAAGGACGCGCCGTGCTGTTGTGCAGCACGATGAGCAGATCCGTGGGATACAGCTTCTGAAAGGACAGCCATTGCCGCACCGATGGCACGATCTTCAGGCTGTCGATGGTCAGTTTTCTTGCGTCATCGGGATTCCACTGCTTCATGTCTGGCGACCTCCTGTGGTGTGCTGTCTACTGTCTACAGATTAGATCAGAACATGAGCCTGGGCTGAGACGGCTGCCGACAGCCGGCGGCGCGGCCGTTGTCGGCAATCAGCGGCTGGCTGTCGGCAATAGGCGGGCCGGCGTCGGCTTGTAGAGACGGGCCGGTGACCCGTCGCCGCGAACGGCGGCTGGCGGGGACGGCCGTTACCGGTAAGGGACGGGCGTCGGTGGGGAAGGGCGGGGGAGGGCGTCGGCTTGTAGAGACGGGCCGGCGGCCCGTCTCTACGAACGGCGGCTGGCGGGGACGGCTGTTGCCGGTAAGGGACGGGCGTCGGTGGGGAAGGGCGGGGAAAGGGCGGCGGCCGGTAGAGACGGGCCGCCGG
>WBZM01000278.1_pt1 | contig 79495 bp, 78 predicted proteins | sample 5204271 | NCBI WGS metagenome assembly WBZM01 (sample SAMN12344346, study PRJNA552823) | activated sludge metagenome | biome: Activated sludge suspended growth; feature: Nitrification reactor; material: Wastewater; isolation source: activated sludge from nitrification reactor of wastewater... | reverse complement strand
GGCTCTTCGGGTGGTTCGGCATCAGGAAGCTGGCGCCGAACGGGCCGATCACCTGCACCTTGTCGCCGACCTTCAGGTCGCACATGTAGTTGCTGGCCACGCCGCGCACCGGGTTGCCCTGGTGGTCCTCCAGCACGCGCTTGATGGTCAGCGAGACGTTGTTGTAGCCCGGCCGCTCGCCGTTGCGCGGGCTGGCGATCGAGTACTGGCGTGCGTGGTGCGGCCGGCCGCTCGCGTCCGTGCCCGGCGGCACGATGCCGATGCTCTGGCCCTCCAGCACCGGGAAGGGCATCGCGCCGAAGTCCAGCACGATGTGGTGGGTGTCATACTCCTTGCCCACCTCGGTGACACGCACGTTGCCCACCACCGTGGCGGTGACGCTCTTCTCCGCGGCCTTGGGGCCGTAGAGGTTGGTGTAGGCATGCGCGGCCGACCAGGGCGGCAGCGTGGCGTTGTATTGCGCGCTGTTGAAGGCGGCCTCTGCGCCCGTGGTCGCCACCGCGGTGGCAGCCGGCGCCGGCGCTTCGGCCGTCGCGGCATCGGCGGCCACGCCGGACTCGGCCAGTTCCTCGGCCGTCAGCTCGGCCGGCAGCACGTCCCAGGTCAGCTGCTCGGCCACGCCGTAGGCGCGCACCTTCGGCATGGTGCGCCAGTTGTCGATGCTGCCGGTCGGGCAGGGCGGAACGCAGGCCATGCAGAAGTTGCACTTGTCCGCGTCGACCACGTAGTTGCGCGAGTCGTGCGTGATCGCGCCCACCGGGCAGGTGGCCTCGCAGGTGTTGCAGCGGATGCAGATCTCCGGGTCGATCAGGTGCTGCCTGATCACCTCGGCATTGACGGCCATGTCCATCACCTTGTCTCCTCTAGGCGCAAGGGGCCCGCAGGCCCCTTGCTACTGCCTCGATGATGCGCGAAATCAGTTGAAGCGCACGTATTCGAAGTCCACCGGCTGGCGGTTGATGCCCATCACCGGCGGCGCGATCCAGTTGGCGAACTTGCCCGGCTCGACGACGCGGCCCATCAGGCTCGCGACGAAGGCGCGGTCGCCGCCGGAAGGCAGCCACTCGTCGACCTTGGCGGCCCACTCGGCTTCGCTGATCACGCGGCCGTCGGGGCTGACCTTCACGCCGGACAGCGCGCCGATGTTGCGGTGGAAGGCCTTGTGCGGCGTCTTCAGGCGGAATGGGATGCCGGCTTTCTCGATGACCTTGTTCCAGCGCTCGACGCCGGCGATCGAATCCTTGATGTAGTCGTCGCGCAGCACTTCGTTCAGCGCGTTGAGCATCGGCACTTCCTTCTCGACGAGCTGGCCATTGACGGCATTCAGCACGCGGTAGGTCTGGCCCTTCAGCAGATGGTCGTCGTTGCGCTTGCCTTCCTCGAAGCGGCCCTTCAGGCCCGTCGAGTAGAAGGTGGCGGCGTTGCTCGACTCGTCGGCGCCGAACAGGTCGATCGTCACCGAGAAGTGGAAGTTCAGGTAGCGCTGGATGGTCGGCAGATCGATCACGCCGGCCTCGCGCAGCTTCTTCGGATCGTCCGTCTTCAGCTCGTTCATCGCCGCGCAGGTGCGCTGGATGACGCGGCTCACGCCCGACTCGCCCACGAACATGTGGTGCGCTTCCTCGGTCAGCATGAACTTCGTCGTGCGCGCCAGCGGATCGAAGCTCGACTCGGCCAGCGCGCACAGCTGGAACTTGCCGTCGCGGTCGGTGAAGTAGGTGAACATGAAGAACGACAGCCAGTCGGGCGTCGGCTCGTTGAACGCCTGCAGGATGCGCGGGTTGTCCTGCTGGCCCGAGCGGCGCTCGAGCAGGGCCTCGCCTTCCTCGCGGCCGTCGCGGCCGAAGTACTTGTGCAGCAGGTAGACCATCGCCCACAGGTGGCGGCCTTCCTCGACGTTCACCTGGAACAGGTTGCGCAGGTCGTACTGGCTCGGACAGGTCAGACCGAGGTGGCGCTGCTGCTCGACCGACGCGGGCTCGGTGTCGCCTTGCGTCACGATGATGCGGCGCAGGTTGGCGCGGTACTCGCCGGGCACGTCCTGCCAGGCGTCCTCGCCCTTGTGGTCGCCGAAATGGATCTTGCGGTCCTTCTCGGCCGGGTTCAGGAAGATGCCCCAGCGGTAGTCGGGCATCTTCACGTGGCCGAACTGCGCCCAGCCCTGCGGGTCGACGCTGATCGCGGTGCGCAGGTAGACGTCGAAGTCCTGCGAGCCGTCCGGGCCCATGTCGTTCCACCAGCTCAGGTAGTTCGGCTGCCACTGCTCGAGCGCACGCTGCAGCGTGCGGTCTTCGCTCAGGTTGACGTTGTTGGGAATCTTCTCGCTGTAGTTGATCGTGCTCACGTTCATCTCCTAATGTTCCGAGTGGCCGCCGCGGAACCGGCTCTGCCGGGCCGCTGGCGGCGCCCCTTGAGGGGAGCGCCGTCAGGCGCTACGGGGTGGGCGTCAAACTCTGTTCCAGTCGAAGGCGGCCTTGTCGCCCTTGCCGTAGACCTTCAGGGCCCCCTTCTCGCCGACCGCGTTCGGGCGCTGGAAGATCCAGTTCTGCCAGGCGGTGAGGCGGCCGAAGACGCGGGTGAACATGTTCTCGGGGCCGTTGAAGCGCAGGTTGGCTTCCATGCCGGTCAGCGCGTCGGGGCTCATCGCCACGCGCTCCTCGATGGCGATGCGGGTCTCGTCGGCCCAGTCGATGTCGTCCGGGTTGCTGGTGACGAGGCCGAGCTTGAAGGCGGCGTCGGCGTCGAGTGCCTGGCCGGCCGCGGCGCGCACGGCGTCGAGCGCCGGCGCTTCCTCGTAGAAGCGGCGCTGCAGGCGGCTCTGGCCCGTGATCATCGGGTAGGCGCCGAAGTTGGCCACGCCCACGGTGAGCTTGGGCGACTTGGCGGCGTCGTCCGGCAGCATCAGCATGTAGCTGCGGTCGCAGGCCAGGGCCAGCTCGAGGAAGCTGCCGGCGAAGCAGGAGCCCGGCTCGATCAGCGCGTACAGGCTGCGCGAGCTGAGGTCGATGCGGCTGAAGGTGCGGCGCAGGTAGCCGACCGTCTCGCGCACCAGCCAGTGGCCGGCGTTGGCGGCCAGCGTGGCGTCCATCGCGAGCACGGCGGAGGCGTCGCCTTCGGTCTTCATCAGCCACAGGCCGATGTCGAGCTCGTTGGTGCGCATCTCGAGGATGGCGTCCTCCAGCTGGCGGGCCAGCTGCAGCGGATACCAGTTCGCGCCGGCGGCCTCGATGCCGGCCACGTCGGTGGGTTGGGTGCCGGAGGGTGCCTTCACCGTGAACGTGGCGGTGCGCTTGGCGCGATCGATCTCGACCGTCACGAACGGGTAGCGCAGCGCGTTGGCTTCGATCGAGCGGGTCAGCGGCGGCAGGGCCACGCCCTTGGCATTCGCCGGGCGGTCGCTGGCCTTGGCCAGCTCGAGTGCACGCTCCTGCACCTTGGCGGCGAACTGCGCCGGCTTGGCGATGTCGTCGACCAGGCGCCAGTCTTTCGCCTTCTGGCCGCGCACGCCTTCGTTCGTCGTGCAGAAGATGTCGGCCAGGTCGTGGCGCACCTTGCGCTTGTCGGTCACGCGGGTCAGGCCGCCGGTGCCGGGCAGCACGCCCAGCAGCGGCACCTCGGGCAGGCTGACCGCGCTGCTGCGGTCGTCCACCAGGATGATCTCGTCACAGGCCAGGGCCAGCTCGTAGCCGCCGCCGGCGCACGCGCCGTTCACGGCCGCCAGGAACTTCAGGCCGCTGTTCTTCGAGGAGTCTTCCAGGCCGTTGCGGGTCTCGTTGGTGAACTTGCAGAAGTTCACCTTCCAGGCGTGGCTGGAGACGCCCAGCATGAAGATGTTCGCGCCCGAGCAGAACACCTTCTCCTTGGCGCTGGTGACCACCACCGTGCGCACCTCGGGATGCTCGAAGCGGATGCGGTTGAGCGCGTCGTTCAGCTCGATGTCGACGCCGAGGTCGTAGCTGTTGAGCTTGAGCTTGTAGCCGGGGCGCAGGCCGCCGTTCTCGTCGAAGTCGGCGGCCAGCGTGGCCACCGGGCCCTCGAACTTCAGCTTCCAGTGCTTGTACTGGGACGGGGCGGTCTGGTAGTCGACGCGGTCAGTGGTCATCGGTGTCTCCCGGTCAGGGTGTGCAGCAGGCTGCGGGTCGATTGATGAACGGTTCGTTCAGCGAATGACAGGCAGCATAGTGCATGCACTTGAGGACGTCAAGAGAAAGATGCAGTTTTATGCATGCATTCAGCTTGACTCGTTTCAAGCCGGCAGTTCGAGTGCCTCGCGCACCAGGCCGCGCAGGGCCTGGAAGGTGGCGTCCAGCGGCTGGTCGCTGGTGTTGAGCTGGAACTCGGCCTTGGAATAGAACGCGGCGCGCCCGGCCAGGATGGACTTCAGGTCTTCCATCGCCTCGCGGCTCGCGGCCATCGGGCGCATGTCGCCCTGAGCAACCACTCGCTTCATGTGGTCCTCAGGCTCCGCCTGGAGCCAGACCGTGGTGCAGTGCGCCAGCAGCAGGTTGAAGTTGGCCGGATCCGAGACGATGCCGCCGGGCGTGGCGATCACCGCCTCGGGGTAGATCTGGATCGCTTCCTCGAGCGCACGGCGCTCGTAGCGCCGGTACGCGTTCTGGCCATAGAGGCCCTGGATCTCGTTGATGCTGCAGCCGGCGAACTTCTCGATCTCGCGGCTGAGTTCGACGAACGGGAAGCCGAGGTCTTCGGCCAGCATCGCGCCCAGCGTCGACTTGCCCGCGCCGCGCAGGCCGATGAGCGCCACCTGCTGGCTGCGCTGGCGGCCGCCGCTGGCGTTGGCGCCGCCGGTGCCGAGCATCTCGCCGACCGCGACGCGCACCCGGTGCAGCGTCGCCTCGTCGCGGTTCTCGAGCAGCTCGCGCAGCATCAACCATTCAGGTGAGCTGGTGGTCACATCCCCGAGAAGCTCGGCCAGCGAGCACTGCAAGGCGCGCGCGACGTCGAGCAGCACCAGGATCGACGCGTTGCCGACGCCGTATTCCAGGTTGGCCAGGTGGCGCTCCGACACGCCGGCGGAGACCGCCAGCGCCTTGCGCGTCATGCCGCGACGGGAGCGCAGCGCGCGGGCCCGCTCGCCCAGCGCGACCAGGAACGGGTTCTTCTCCTCCTCGTCGGTGCCCGCGTCTGCCTCGACCTGGGGAATCCCCGGATCCTGCAATATAGTGCTTGACATGGTGTGGTTCGGGCTCTAGAGTGCCTTCACGCACAATACTGCATCCCCTGCCGCAAGACAAGGCGGATGCGCGTCCCGGAGACCGGACCATGACCCCCGACAAGTTCCGCGCGCAGATCGCCGGCCTGACCGCGCAGATCGCCGGCCGCCCACTCGACACCGAGCTCGACGCCTGGCTGAACCGCGAGCACGGCGCCGGCAGCACGACCTTTGCCGCGCTGAAGGCCAGCTGCGAGGCCGGCGTGGCTGACGGCTGGCTCTGCAACCGCGAAGGCGGTGGCATCAGGTACGGCCGCATCTTCAAGCCGGCCGACGACCTGCACGGTTTCTCCGTCGACGTGGTCGACATGGCCGACATCGCCGGCCCGCACCACGTGCACCCGAACGGCGAGATCGACCTCGTGATGCCGCTCGAGGGCGCTGCGACCTTCGATGGCCGGCCCGCCGGCTGGGTGGTGATGCCGCCGGGCAGCGCCCACCGCCCCACCGTGAGCCAGGGCCGTGCGCTCGTGCTCTACCTGCTGCCGCAAGGCGCGATCGAATTCACGAAGTGACCCGATGAGCGAATTGCTGAACAACTTCCTCGGCGGCCGCTGGGTGGCCGGCGGCGGTGCCGGCACCGCGCTGTTCGACCCCGTGCTCGGCACGGAAGTGGCGCGTGTCGACGCCACGGGGCTCGACCTGCGCGCCGGCTTCGCCTTCGCACGCGAAACCGGCGGCGCCGCGCTGCGCGCCATGACCTACCGCGAGCGCGCCGCGATGCTGGCCGCCGCCGTCAAGGTGCTGCAGGCCCGGCGGGACGACTACTACGCCATCGCCACTGCCAACAGCGGCACGGTGAAGAACGACTCGGCGGTGGACATCGATGGCGGCATCTACACGCTGTCCACCTACGCCAAGCTCGGAGAGACCCTCGGCGACCGACGCTTCCTGCTCGACGGCGAGGCGGCGCGCCTGGCCAAGGAGCCGCTGTTCCAGGGCCAGCACGTGCTGGTGCCCACGCGCGGCCTGGCGCTGTTCATCAACGCCTTCAACTTCCCGAGCTGGGGCCTGTGGGAGAAAGCGGCGCCGGCGCTGCTGTCCGGCGTGCCGGTGGTCGTCAAGCCGGCCACCGCGACGGCCTGGCTCACGCAGCGCATGGTGCGCGACGTGGTCGAGGCCGGCGTGCTGCCGGCCGGCGCGCTGTCGGTGGTCTGCGGCAGCTCGGCCGGCCTGATGGACGCTCTCGAGCCCTTCGACGTGGTCTCGTTCACCGGCTCGGCGGACACCGCCGCGCTGATCCGATCGCACGTCGCGGTGACGCAGCGCTCGGTGCGCGTCAACATCGAAGCCGACAGCGTCAACAGCGCGCTGCTGCTGCCGGGAGACGCGCCGGGCAGCGAGGCCTTCGAGCTGCTCGTCAAGGAAGTGGCGCGCGAGATGACGCAGAAGTCGGGCCAGAAGTGCACCGCGATCCGCCGCGTGTTCGTGCCCGAGTCCCTGTACGCCAGCGCCGCCGAGGCGATCTCGGCACGGCTGGCCAAGACGACCGTCGGCAACCCGCGCAACGAGACGGTACGCATGGGCGCGCTGGTCAGCCGGGCGCAGCTCGCTGCGGTGCGCGAAGGGCTCGCGCACCTGGAGGCGCAGGCCGAGACGCTGCACGACGGCGCGATGCACGCGCTGGTCGATGCCGACCCTGCCGTGGCCTGCTGTGTCGGCCCGACGCTGCTCGGCGCGCGCGATGCCGCCGGCAGCGACGCGGGCGACCGCCTGCACGACACCGAGGTGTTCGGCCCGGTGGCCACGCTGATCCCGTACCGCGACACGGCCCATGCGCTGAAGCTCGTCGCACGGGGCCAGGGCTCGCTGGTGGCCTCGTTGTACGGCAGCGATGCAAGGGCACTGGCCGACGCGGCGATCGAGCTCGCCCCGCTGCACGGCCGCGTGCACGTGATCAGCCCCGACGTCGCCGCGCTGCACACCGGCCACGGCAACGTGATGCCGCAGTCGCTGCACGGCGGCCCCGGCCGGGCCGGCGGGGGCGAAGAGCTCGGCGGCGCACGGGCCCTGAGTTTCTACCACCGCCGCGCGGCCGTGCAGGCCAGCACCGCGACGCTGAACCATCTGGCCTGAGCCGGAGGAGACACACCATGACGCAGACCGACACCGCCAACGTCCCGGCGCCGCCGGAGACCTTCAACTTCGCGCAGCACCTGCTCGGCCTGAACGCCGCGCGAGCCAGCAAGGCGGCCTTCATCGACGATGCCGGCACCGTCACCTACGGCGAGCTCGCCGACCGAGTGAAGCGCCTCGGGGCCGGTCTGCGCGGTCTCGGCCTCAAGCGCGAGGAACGCGTGCTGCTGCTGATGCAGGACACCAACGACTGGCCGGTCAGCTTCCTCGGCGCGATGTACGCCGGCGTGGTGCCGGTGGCCGTCAACACGCTGCTCACCGCCGACGATTACGCCTACATGCTGGAGCACAGCCGCGCGCAGGCCGTGCTGGTGTCGGGCGCGCTGCTGCCGACGTTGACCGCCGCGCTGGTGAAGTCGGACCACGAAGTGCAGAAGGTCATCGTGTCGCGCCCGGTCGCCCCGCTGCACCCGGCCGAGGTGGAGCTCGAGGCCTTCCTCGGCGCGCAGACGCCGATGGCCAAGCCCGCCGGCACCGGCCCCGACGACCCCGGCTTCTGGCTCTACTCCTCGGGCTCCACCGGTCGCCCCAAGGGCACGGTGCACTCGCACGCCAACCCCTACTGGACCTCCGAGCTCTACGGCCGCGCCATCCTCGGCCTGACGGAGAAGGATGTCTGCTTCTCGGCGGCCAAGCTGTTTTTCGCCTATGGCCTCGGCAATGCGCTGACCTTCCCGATGAGCGTCGGCGCCACGACGATCCTGATGGCTGAGCGGCCGACGCCGGACGCGACCTTCAAGCGCTGGACCGGGGGTGTGGGCGGCACGAAGCCGACCGTGTTCTACGGCGCGCCGACCGGCTTCGCCGGCATGCTCGCGAGCCCGAACCTGCCGAAGAAGAGCGAGGTCGCGATGCGCCTCGTCTCGTCGGCCGGCGAAGCGCTGCCCGCCGAACTCGGCGAGCGATTCAAGGCGCACTTCGGCATCGACATCGTCGACGGCATCGGTTCGACCGAGATGCTGCACATCTTCATCAGCAACCGGCCCGACAAGGTGCGCTACGGCACCACCGGCTGGCCCGTGCCGGGCTACGAGATCGAGCTGCGCGGCGACGAGGGACAGCCCGTGCCCGACGGAGAGCCGGGCGACCTCTACATCCACGGCCCCTCCGCCGCGATGATGTACTGGGGCAATCGCCAGAAGACGCGCGAGACCTTCCAGGGCGGCTGGACCAAGAGCGGCGACAAATACATCCGCAACGCCGACGGCAGCTACACCTACGGCGGCCGCAGCGACGACATGCTCAAGGTCAGCGGCATCTACGTCTCGCCCTTCGAGGTCGAGGCGACGCTGGTGCAGCATCCCGCGGTGCTGGAGGCCGCGGTGATCGGCGTGCCGGATGCGGAAGGGCTGACCAAGACCAAGGCCTTCGTCGTGCTCAAACCGGGCGGCGAGGCCACCGATGCCGAGCTGAAGGCCTTCGTGAAGGACAAGCTCGCGCCCTACAAGTACCCGCGCCAGATCGTCTTCGTGCCCGACCTGCCGAAGACGGCCACCGGCAAGATCCAGCGCTTCAAGCTGCGCGAGCTCGAGAAGGGCGCGGCGGCGTGAGTTCCTCGTTCGTCGAGATCGCCTGGCGCGGACGCACGGTCCGCATCGAGCACGCCTTCATCGCGCCGGAACGCACCGCCGCGCCACTGGTCGTGTTCCTGCACGAGGGCCTGGGCTCGCTGGCGATGTGGCGCGACTTCCCGAAGGCCTTCTGCGACGCCGCCGGCGTGCGCGGCCTGGTCTACTCGCGCCCCGGTTACGGCCGCTCGACGCCGCGCGCGCCCGAGGAGGCCTGGGACCTCGACTTCATGCACCGCCAGGCCCACGAGGTGCTGCCGGCGCTGCTGGCTGCGCTCGAGATCGACGCGACGCACGACAAGCCCTGGCTGTTCGGCCACAGCGACGGCGGCTCGATCACGCTGCTGTACGCGGCCCGGTTCCGCGAGGCCATCGCCGGCGCCATAGTGCTGGCGCCGCATATCCTCGTCGAGGACTTGTCGGTGGCCAGCATCGCCAAGGCGAAGACCGCCTACGAGACCACCGACCTGAAGCAGCGCCTAGCGAAGTACCACGACGATCCCGACTCGGCGTTCTGGGGCTGGAACCGCATCTGGCTGCACCCGCCGTTCAAGCAGTGGTCGATCGAGGAAGAGCTCCGCAGCATCGCCTGCCCGCTGCTCGCGGTGCAGGGCCTCGACGACGAGTACGGCACGCTGGAGCAGATCCGCGGCATTGCGCGGCGCGTGCCGCAGACGCAGCTGCTCGAGCTGCCAGGCTGTGGCCACTCGCCCCACAAGGACCAGCCGCAGGCGCTGATCGACGCCGCCACCCGATTCATTCGCTCGCACACGCGTTCGTGAACCCCCGGAGACAAGACCCATGAAGCTGAAGACCCTCGCCCTCGCGTCCATGACCACCGCGGCCCTCGTCGCCGCTCCCGCCGTCCAGGCGCAGGGCGCCAAGCTCAAGGTCGGGCTGATGCTGCCGGCCACCGGCACCTTCGCCGCGCTCGGCACTGCCATCGAGAACGGCTTCCGCCTCTACGTCACCGAGCAGGGCGGCAAGCTCGGCGGTCGCGAAGTCGAGTTCGTCAAGGTCGACGACGAGAGCGATCCGGCCAAGGCGACCGACAACGTCAACAAGCTGATCAAGCGCGACAACGTCGACGTGCTCGTGGGCACCGTGCACTCGGGCGTCGCGATGGCGATGGCCAAGGTCGCGAAGGACACCGGCACGCTGCTGTTCGTGCCCAACGCGGGCGCCGACGCGGTGACCGGGCCGATGTGCGCGCCCAACATCTTCCGCTCCAGCTTCAGCAACTGGCAGCCGGGCTACGCGATGGGCGAGGTGGTGGCCAAGAAGGGCCACAAGAACGTCGTCACCATCACCTGGAAGTACGCGGCCGGCGACGAGTCGGTGAAGGGCTTCAAGGAGGCCTTCGAGAAGGCCGGCGGCAAGGTGGTGAAGGAACTCTCGCTGCCCTTCCCCAACGTCGAGTTCCAGGCGCTGCTCACCGAGATCGCCGCGAGCAAGCCCGATGCCGTGTACACCTTCTTCGCCGGCGGCGGCGCGGTCAAGTTCGTCAAGGACTATGCCGCGGCGGGCCTCAAGAAGAGCATCCCGCTGTACGGCGCCGGCTTCCTGACCGACGGCACGCTCGAAGCGCAGGGCGCCGACGCCGACGGCCTGCTGACCACGCTGCACTATGCCGACAGCCTGGGCAACGCCAAGGACAACGCCTTCCGTCTCGCCTACGCCAAGACCTTCAAGCTGCAGCCCGACGTCTATGCCGTGCAGGGCTACGACGCCGCGCAGATGCTCGGGATCGGCCTGACGGCGGTGAAGGGCGACGTGGCCAAGAAGGCCGAGATCGCCGCGGCGATCGAGAAGGCGAAGATCGACAGCCCGCGCGGCGCGTTCGCCGTCTCCAGGGCGCACAACCCGGTGCAGGACATCTACCTGCGCCAGGTGAGCGGCAAGGAGAACAAGCTGGTGAATGTCGCCTCGAAGTCGCTCGCCGACCCCGCACGCGGCTGCAAGCTCTAAGCACCCACCCCGACACCACTGCCTGAACTGCGGCGTTCGCGCCGCAGTCCGGGGGAGGCTTTGCCGATGGATCTCGCCACGTTCCTCATCCAGTGCCTGAACTCGCTGCAGTACGGCCTGCTGCTGTTCCTCGTGGCCAGCGGGCTGACGCTGATCTTCGGAATCATGGGCGTGATCAACCTCGCCCACGGCAGCTTCTACATGATCGGCGCCTACATGGCCTTCGCGCTGGCACCGGTGGTGGCGGCCACCTTCGGCGGCGGCTTCTTCGCGACGCTGCTCGTGGGCACGCTGCTCGCGGTGGCGCTCGGCTACGTGCTGGAGTGGGCGTTCTTCAGCTTCCTCTACGAGCGCGAGCACCTGCAGCAGGTGCTGATGACCTACGGGCTGATCCTGGTGTTCGAGGAGCTGCGCAGCCTCGCGGTCGGCGACGACGTGCACGGCGTGCAGCCGCCCGAGATCCTCGCCGGCACGCTGCCGCTGGGCGACATGATGACCTACCCGGTCTACCGCCTCTTCGTCAGCGGCGTGTGCCTGCTGCTCGCGCTCGGCATGTGGTTCGTGTTCACGCGCACGCGGCTGGGCATGATGATCCGCGCCGGCGCCTCGAACCGCGAGATGGTGCAGAGCCTCGGGCTCGACATCCAGTTCCTCTACCGCGTGGTGTTCGCCGCCGGCGTCGCGATCGCGGTGCTGGCCGGCATGGTGGCCGCGCCGGTGTCGAGCGTGTACCCTGGCATGGGCAACTCGGTGCTGATCATCTGCTTCGTGGTGGTGGTGATCGGCGGCATCGGCTCGATCCGTGGCGCGCTGCTCGCGGCGCTGCTGATCGGCGCGGTCGACACCTTCGGAAAGGTGTTCCTGCCGCAGGCCGCCGGCGTGCTGGTCTACGTGCTGATGGCGCTGATCCTGCTGTGGAAACCCGACGGACTCTTCAAGGCGGCCTGACGATGATCGGCTTCGATCGCTCCAAGGCCGGCTTCGTCGCGGCCTGCTTCCTTGCCCTCGCGGCACTGCCGCTGCTGGCCGGCAGCTACGGCGTGGACCTGGTCACCAAGATCATGGTCTACGCGATCTTCGCGCTCAGCCTCGAGCTGCTGGTGGGCGCCACCGGCCTCGTCTGCTTCGGGCAGGCCGGCTTCTTCGGAATCGGCGCCTATGCGGCGGTGCTGCTCTCCTCGCAGGGCGAAGCGGCCGGCCTCGCGTGGCTGTTGCCCGCGAGCGTGGCGGCCGCGGCGCTCTACGCGCTGGCGGTCGGCGCGCTCAGCCTGCGCACCAAGGGCGTGTACTTCATCATGGTCACGCTCGCCTTCGCGCAGATGGCCTACTACGTGGTGCACGACACGCCGCTGGGCGGCGGCACCGACGGCATCTACCTCTACGTGAAGCCGGTGCTGGGCACGCTGATCGACCTCGACGGCGCGCTGACGCTCTACTTCTTCACCCTCGGCTGCCTCGCCGCCACCTTCGTGTTCCTTGCCGTGCTGCTGCGCTCGCGTTTCGGCCGCGCGCTGGCCGGCATCCGCGTCAACGAGCAGCGCATGCGCGCCACCGGCTTCTCGACCTATCCGTACAAGCTCGCGGCCTTCACGATCTCCGGCGGCATCGCCGGGCTGGCGGGCTTTCTCTTCGCGGTGAAGGATGGCTTCGTGAACCCCGAGCTGATGAGCTGGCACTTGAGCGGCGCGGTGCTGATCATGATCATCCTGGGCGGAATCGGCCACCTGCGCGGGGCGCTGATCGGTGCCTTCGCCTTCGCGCTGCTGCAGGAGTTCTTCAAGAGCGAGGCAGTGTTCGGCGCCTTCGCGAAGCACTGGCACCTCGGGCTGGGCCTGACCATCATCGCCAGCGTGGCCCTGCTGCCGCGCGGGCTGGTGGGTCTGCCCGGCCAGTGGCGCGAGCGGCTGATGGGCCGCCAGCGCGCGGCTGCCACGGGCGAGGAGGCGTTGAATGAAGCCTGACGCAAACCCCCGCGCAGCCGGCGCCGTGCTGCTGCGCGGCCGCGAGATCACGCGCCGCTGGGGCGGCCTGGTGGCGGTCGACAAGGTCTCGATCGAGCTCGAACGCGGCAGCGTGCATGCGGTGATCGGCACCAACGGCGCCGGCAAGAGCACGCTGATCAACATCCTCTCGGGCGAGATCCCGCCCTCGGGCGGCCGCGTCGAGCTGCTCGGCCAGGACGTCACGCGCTGGACGCAGCCGAAGCGCGCGCGCGCCGGCCTGGGCCGCAGCTACCAGCGCAACACCATCTACCCGAGCTTCACCGTGGCCGAGAACTGCCGGCTCGCCGCGCAGGCCGCTGTGCAGAAACCCTGGGCCTGGTGGCAGGACGCGCAGCGCTGCGAGGCGAGCGTGCACGCCGCGCGTGAGGCCGCCGCGAAGGCCGGCCTCGAGCCGCTGCTCGACCGCGCCGCCGGCCTGCTCAGCCACGGCCAGAAGCGCCAGCTCGAGATCGCGATGTGCCTGGCCACTGCGCCCGAGGTGCTGCTGCTCGACGAGCCGCTGGCCGGCATGGGCGCCGAGGAGACCGAGCGCATGCTGGCGCTGCTCGAGCAGCTGCGGCCCGGCCACGCCATCCTGCTCGTCGAGCACGACATGGATGCGGTGTTCCGCATCGCCGACCGCATCACGGTGATGGTCAACGGCTGCGTGATCGCGTCGGACACGCCCGATGCGATCCGCAGCAACCCGCAGGTGCAGTCGGCCTATCTCGGCCACTGATCTTGGCCACTGATCCGAGTCGCGACATGAACCACGACCTCCTGCTCGAAGCCCGCGGCCTGCACGCCTGGTACGGCTCCAGCCACGTGCTGCACGGCATCGACCTGCTCATCGCGCGCGGCCAGACGCTGGGCCTGCTGGGCCGCAACGGCATGGGCAAGAGCACGCTGATCCGCACGCTGCTCGGCCATGTGACGCAGCGCGAGGGGCGCATCGCGTTCTTCGGCCAGGATGCGTCGAGGGCCAGGCCGCACCAGGTGGCGCGGCTCGGCGTGGCCTACGTGCCCGAAGGCCGCGGCGTGTTCCCCAACCTCACGGTGCGCGAGAACCTGGTGATGGCCGCCCACCCCGGCCGCGATGGCCGCAGCGACTGGAGCTACGAACGTGTGCTCGACACCTTTCCGCGGCTGAAGGAGCGGCTGACGAACCTCGGCGCGCAACTCTCCGGCGGCGAGCAGCAGATGCTCTCGATCGGCCGCGCATTGATGACGCACCCCGAGCTGATCATCCTCGACGAGGCCACCGAAGGCCTCGCGCCGCTGATCGTGGCCGACATCTGGCGCGTGATCGGCGAGATCCGCGCCAGCGGCATCGCCACGCTGATCGTCGACCGCGACTACCGCAAGGTGCTGGCGCGCAGCGACCGCGCGCTGGTGCTGCAGAAGGGCCAGGTGGTGCTGGAGGGCGAGAGCGAGGCGGTGGCCGCGAACCCGGCGCTGGCCGGCTACCTGGGCGTCTGACTCAGGCCGGGAAGCGCACCCGCACGGCGAGCCCGCCCAGCGCCTCCGATCGAGCGGTCTCGATCGTCGAGCCGTGCACGGCGGCGATGCGCCGAACGATCGACCAGCCAAGACCACTGCCCGGCGCGGCGGTGCCGAGCACGCGGAAGAAGCGTTCGCCAAGGTGGCTGCGCTGCTCGTCGCTCAGGCCCGGACCGCTGTCATCGACGCGCAGCACGATGTGGCCGTCCTCGTGCGCCAGCGCCACCACCACGCGCACGCCGTTACCGCCGTAGCGCAGCGCGTTGTCGGCGAGGTTGCGCAGCAGCACCGACAGCAGCGTGGCGCTGCCGCGCACCGGCCACGCGCCGTCGGCATCCAGCTCGAGCGATTGCCCGTGCGCGAGCGCGCCGGGCGCGAGCTCGGCCAGCACCTCGCGCGCCACGTGGGCCAGGTCCACCGGATCGTTCGGCGCCTGCGCGGCGGATTCGAGCCGCGCCAGCGTCAGCAGCTGTTCCACCAGCCGTGTGGCGCGGTCGCAGCCGGCCAGCGTGGCGGCCAGTGCCTTTGCGCGCGCCGCGTCGTCTCCGCCCGCGACTTGCGCCACCTGCGCCTGTGCGCGGATCGCTGCGATCGGCGTGCGCAGCTCGTGCGCGGCGTCGGCGGTGAAGCGCCGCTCGCTGTCGAGCAGCTCGGCAATGCGCGCGAACAGGCCGTTGAGCGCCTCGACGAGCGGTGCGATCTCGCGCGGCAGGCCGTCGCCGGCGGCATCGGGCGCGATCGGCTGCAGCGCGCGCGGCTCGCGCGCCGCGATCGCCTCGCTGAGACGCCGCAGCGGCAGCAGGCCGCGCCGCACCGCCCACCACAGCAGCAGCGCGATGCCGGGCAGCGCCAGCAGCATCGGCGCCACCAGTCCGCGCAGCAGCGCGTCGAGGATGGACGCGCGCGATTCGAGCTGCTCGCCGACGTAGACCTGGGTGTCGTGCTTGCCGCCGCGCGTGGCGAACACGCGCCAGCGCTCGCCCGCGATCGTCGGCGTGGAGAAGCCGCGCCGTTCCTGCGTCATCGGTTCGTGCGGCGCGTTCGCCGAGCGCGCCACCAGTTCGCGCTCGTGCCACACCTGGAAGGCCACCTTGGGTGCGTAGCGGTGCAGTGTCGGCGCCTCGGTGCGGTCATCGTCCTCGAGCTCGTCGACCGGCTGCATCGTCAGCAGCGCCGCGGCCTGCGCGAGGTGGCCATCGAGCAGTTCGTCGAGCTCGTGCTGCGCCTCGCGCCAGGTGAACACCGCCGCGGCGATCCAGGCCACGCTCACGGCCGCGAGCGCGAGCGCCAGCACGCGGGCCTGCAGCGAGCGCAGCATCGTCACGTGGCGGCCCGGGCGATGGCGTATCCGATGCCGCGCACGGTCTGGATCAGCGAGGGCTTCAGCTTGCGGCGCAGGTGGTGCACGTGCACCTCGATGGCGTTGCTCTCCACCTCCTGGCCCCAGCCGTAGATGCGCTGCTCGAGCTGCTCGCGCGAGAGCACGCGGCCGTCGACCAGCATCAGCGCGTGCAGCACGTCGAACTCGCGCGCCGAGAGCGTCACCGGCTCGCCGTCGAGCGTCACCAGCCGCTTGGCGGCATCGAGCACCACGCCGTCGATCGCGAGCTGCTGCTCGGCCACGCCGTGGGCGCGGCGCACCAGCGCGCGCAGCCGCGCGGCGAGCTCGTGCAGGTCGACCGGCTTGAGCACGTAGTCGTCGGCGCCCTGGTCGAGCCCTCGGATGCGCTCGCTGACGGCGTCGCGCGCCGTCAGCACCAGCACCGGCAGCTTCACGCCCTCGGCGCGGGCGGTGGCGAGCACGTCCATGCCATCCTTCATCGGCAGGCCGAGGTCGAGCACCGCGGCGTCGTGGGCCGTGGCGCGCAGCTCGCGCTCGGCGGCGGCGCCGTCGCGCACCCAGTCGACCTGGAAGCCGAGTTGGCGCAGCCCGGCGCGCAGGCCGTCGCCCAGCAGCGGATCGTCCTCGACGAGCAGGATGCGCATGCGCCGATTCTCAGTCGTCGTCCGCGTGGCGGCCCTGCGCCGCGTGCGTGCCCGCATCGGCCGGGGCCGAAGCCGACTGCATCCACCAGAAGCCCAGCACGGCGGCCAGCATCACCGCGCCGAGTGCGGCCCAGCTGCGGCGAATGCCTTCGCTCTGCGGCGCCGGCTTGCGGCCGGTGAACATCGAACGCACCAAGTTCTCCCTGTGCACGAGGCTGCCCACCACCACGCCGACGAGGTGCACACCCACCAGGATCATCAGGCCGTTCGCGGCCACTTCGTGCAACTCCTCGAGCCACTCGCCGCCGAGATCGTTGTACGTCGCGAAGCCGCTGGCAGCGGTGACGAGGATCAAGCCCAGCAGCCCGACGATCGCCAGCGCGCCGGCCGGGTTGTGGCCGGTGTGGTGCTCCGGGTGCGGCGAGCGCAGCGAACGCAGGTAGGCGAGCACGGCGCGCGGCCCGCGCACGAAGCTCGCGAAGCGCGCGTGGCGCGTGCCGACCAGGCCCCACAGCAGGCGGAAGCCCACCAGGCCGGCCATGGTGTAGCCCAGCGTCACGTGCACGAGGCGCCAGTGCTCGCTCTCGCTGGTGAGCCAGGCGCCGGCGAAGCAGGCCACCAGCAGCCAGTGGAAGACGCGCACGGGCACGTCCCACACCAGGGTGGCGGGGGCGCGGGTGTCAGTGTTCATGTCGGATCTCCTGTCGTTCAGCGCGGGATGCGCACGCGGTCTTCGTCGTAGTCGCCTTCGGCCGCGCCGCCGTGGCAGGCGCCGCAGTTGGCAGCGCTCTTGATCGACGGGCGCGACCAGGCCGCCTTCGACACCTCGTGGTGCTTGCGGATGAACCAGTCGCCGCGCGTGATGCGGTCGTCGGGCGGCGCCGTGCGCGCGCGCTTGCCGCTGCCGGCGTGCGCGAGCACCCAGTCGCCGATGGATTTCTGCGCGGGCGTATCGAGCGAGGCGTCGGTGCCGTAGTGGTGGGCGAGGTTGCCCATCACACGCTGCCAGCTCTCGCGCGGCAGCAGCGCCGGCGGGTAGGGCGTGTGGCAGGCACCGCACTCCTGCACGTAGGCGGGCGAAAGGGCATAGCGGTCGTCGTCGGCGTGGGCGAAGCCGGCGGCGAGCAGCAGCGGCGCGGCAAAGGCGAGGTGAAGGGTGCGCATGGCGGGGCCTCTCACTTCAGCGTCAGCAGCCAGGCCAGCACGTCGGCCTTCTCGCCGGGCGAGCACTCGCGGCCGAGCACGTCGTTGCAGTTGCGGCGGAACCACTTCTCGGTCTTGGCCGGGTCGGTGAAGCGCTCGGCGTTGGCGGCCGGCGCGAGCGGCTGGATGGCCTTGCCGGTGGACGCGTGCTTGCCGGTGCCGGTGGGCGTGGCGCCGTGGCAGCTGGAGCAGCTCCACTCCTTCGTACCTTGTGTGGTGAAGAGCTTCTGGCCGCGCGCCGGGTCGGCGGCGGCCTTGGCGGCGGCGCTGTAGCCGGCGAGCTGCTCCGACGGCGTGGCGGCGTGCGCGCCCAGGGCAGCGAGGGCCAGCGCGACGGCGAGGGGAAGGGCTCTGGTCATGACGACTCCTTTCGATGTCGTCATGGTCGGGGCGCGGGTTTAAGGAAGTCTTAGCGCCCCGCCTTTCCGGTTTGATTCAGCGCAGACTCACATCACGGCGGCCATCGCGCGCGCCGTGGCCTCGACGTTGCCGTTGTTCAGCCCCGCCACGCACAGCCGCCCGGAGCGGATCAGGTAGACGGCGAACTCCTCGCGCAGGCGGTCGACCTGCGCGGCCGACAGCCCGGTGTAGCTGAACATGCCGCGCTGGCTGAGGAAGTAGCCGAACTCGCGCCCCGGCAGCTTGGCGCTGAGCACGCCGTGCAGCGCCTGGCGCATCGCCAGCATGCGCGTGCGCATCGCGGCGAGCTCCTGCTCCCACAGCGGGCGCAGCTCGGGGTCGGTGAGCACGCGCGCCACGATCTGCCCGCCGTGGATCGGCGGGCTGGAATAGTTGCGGCGCACGGTGAACTTGAGCTGGCCCAGCACCAGCGCCGCCTGCTTCGCATCGGGGCAGACCACGCTGAGCGCGCCGGCGCGTTCGCCATACACGCTCATGCTCTTGGAGAATGAGTTCGCCACGAAGGCCGGCAGGCCGGCCGCAGCGATGGCACGGATGGCGTAGGCGTCCTCCGCGATGCCGTCGCCGAAGCCCTGGTAGGCGAGGTCGAGGTAGGGGATGAGCTGGCGGCGCTTCAGCAGCGGCACCAGTTCGTCCCACTGCGCACGGGTCAGGTCGACGCCGGTCGGGTTGTGGCAGCAGGCGTGCAGCAGCACGATGCTCTTCGGCGGCAACTGGTCGAGCGCGGCCAGCATGTCGGCGAAGCGCACGCCGCCGGTGTGGGCGTCGTAGTACGGGTAGCTCTGCACCGCGATGCCGGCGCCCTCGAACATGGAGCGGTGGTTGTCCCAGGTGGGGTCGCTCACCCAGACGCCGCTGCCAGGGAACCAGCGCGCGATGAAGTCGGCGCCGACCTTCAGCCCGCCCGAGGAGCCGACCGACTGGATGGTCGCGACGCGGCCGCTCTTCACCGCCTCGTGGTCGGCGCCGAACAGCAGCGACTGCACGGCGCTGCGGAAGTTGGCCGCGCCCTCGATCGGCAGGTAGGGCTTGGGGCCGCCTTCGGCGACCACCTTGGCCTCGGCGCGCTTGACCGACTCGAGCACCGGGATGCGCCCGGCGTCGTCGAAGTAGATGCCGATCGAGAGGTTGATCTTGTGCGGGCGCGGATCCTTCTGGAACTCCTCGTTGAGGCTGAGGATGGGATCGCCGGCGAACGGTTCGACGTGGGAGAACATGATCGTGTCAGGCCTGGGCCGCGAGGGCGGCCTCGATGTCCTTGCGCAGGGATTCGGGGGTGTCGGTGGGGGCGTAGCGCTTGAGCACGCGGCCGTCGCGGCCGACCAGGAACTTGGTGAAGTTCCACTTGATCGCCTGCGTGCCGAGCACGCCGCGCGCCTCGGCGGTGAGGAACTTCCACAGCGGGTGCGCGCTGCCGCCGTTGACCTCGACCTTGGCCATCATCGGGAAGCTGACGCCGTAGTTCATCTCGCAGAACGAGGAAATCTGGTCGTTGCTGCCGGGATCCTGGCCGCCGAACTGGTTGCTCGGGAAGCCGATCACCACCAGCCCGCGATCGCGGTAGTCCTTCCACAGCTGCTCGAGGCCGGCGAACTGCGGCGTGAAGCCGCACTGGCTGGCGGTGTTGACGATCAGCAGCACCTTGCCGCGCTGGCTGGCCAGCTGGGCCGGCTTGCCGTCGATCGACAGGGCCTCGAAATCGTAGACGCTGGCCTGGGCCATGGTGAATCTCCCGGGGTGGACCCGCGATGGTAACGGGGGCGTGAGGAATCACCGTGAAGAAACGGCAATCCCCAGATGCCTCGCTTGACGACGCCCGGCGTCAAGCGATGATGCGGCCGCCATGTCCGACTCCGGCTTCGTCGACACCTTCACCGTCGCGATCGAGGGCTTCTCGGCCTTCGAGCGGCAGGCGCTGGCGTCGTTCTTCCGCCTCGCGGCGCGGCGCCAGCCGGGCTACCGCCAGGTGGGCGAGGCCGGCCTGGCCGATTTCCTGATCGCCGATGCCGACCACCCGGCCTCCATCGCCGCGGTGCGCCGCAGCCAGCGTCTCGAGGACACCGTGTTCGTGGGTGCGCAGGCGCCCGAGCGCGCTGCCGCCTGGCTGCCGCGCCCGATCGACCCGGTGCACGTGATGCGTGCGCTCGACGAACTCGTCGAACTCCGGCTGAGCGCCCCCGAGCCGCCCAGCGCGATGATGGACCTCGACCCGATGGAGGTCGACACGCTGCGCGGCGGGCTGGACGACCTGCCCTCGCGCCGCGCCGAGCTCGATGTGGCCCCGGCGCCGAACGAGCCTACCACCGCGCCCGCCGCGGTGGCGCCGCCACCGGCCCCCCGCCCGCGCGGGGGCGGGGGCCGCGAGGTGCTGCTCGTCGAGGACAGCCCGATCGCGCGCCAGTTCCTCAAGCAGCGCCTGCAGCACCTGGGCTACCGCGTGATCGACTGCGCCTCCGGCGAAGCGGCGCTGGACCTGCTCTCGCGCCGCACCTTCGAGATGGTGTTCCTCGACGTGGTGCTCGGGCCTCCGGGCAGCCTCGACGGGCTGCAGCTGTGCCAGCGCCTGAAGCAGCGCGGCGCCCAGCGCGCCGGTCTGCGCACGGTGGTGGTCATGGTCACCGGCCTGGACGGCGCCACCGACCGCGTGCGCGGCTCGCTGGCCGGTTGCGATGCCTACCTCACCAAGCCGCTGCACGAGACGGAGTTCATCGCCACGCTGCTGCAGGTCGACCCGCAGTTCGAGTGGCACCCCACCGACACGGCCGCGGCCTGAGGCGACCCGATCACCCTCAGTGGGCGTCCGCGCCGGACAGCGTGGACAGCAGCGCCGCCAGCAGGATCAGCCCCCCTCCCGCCAGCAGCTGGGCGTCGAGCCGGCCACCGCCGAGCGCCAGCGCCGAGGCCGAGGCGAACAGGATCTCGGTCAGCATCACCACCGAGGTGACGTTGGCCGGCAGGCGCGCGGCGCCGTACTGCAACGCGAGGTTGCCGCCCAGGAACAGCAGCGCCAGCGCGCCGACACCCGCCACCCAGCCGAGGGCCGGCGCCGGGATCGGCGCCACGACCGCGCGGCCCAACGCGAGTGCGAGCCCCGCCGCCACGGCGGCGCCGCCGCCGAACATCGCCAGCGCGCGCGCTTCCTCCGGCCGGTGGGCCTCGCGGCGCAGCATCACGTTGTTGAGCGCGAAGCTGAAGCCGCCCAGCACGCCGAGCCAGTCGGGCAGCGTGCGCGGCAGCGGCAACCCTTCCCAGTCGCTCCAGCCGCTGCCCCCGGCCGGCCACAGCACCACCGCGGCACCGGCCAGCGCGAGCAGCACGCGCAGCGCGGCGTGGCGTGTCAGTGGCTCGCGCAGGATCAGCCGGGCCAGCAGCACCGCCCACAGCGGCATCAGGTAGAACAGCAGCACCACGCGCACCACGTCGCCGATCGTCACGGCCCAGTTGAACGCGGCGTTGGTGGTGCCCGAGGCCAGCACCAGGATCCACAGTGCCGGCGCGCGCAGCAGCTGGCCCAGCGCGCGCGGACGCAGCACCAGGATCACCACCACCGCGAAGGCGTAGATCAGCACCGTGGCCCACAGCGGATGCAGGCCCTGCGCCTCGAGCTGGCGGAACGGCCACCACGAGGTGCCCCACACGAAGGCGTTGACCATCAGGGCGAGGGCGGGGGCGAGGAAGGGCGAGCGCGCGAAGGGAGACGTCATCGCCGGCATTCTCGGGGCGCCCGGCATGACCCCGCGCAAGCTCCCCAGCTTGTCGGATTGCCGCGCCCGCGCGGCAGCGCTAAGGTGCGCCGGCCCAGGAGGTGCATTCGATGAACCCGCTGAAGATCCATCCGCCGTCCGACCTGAACACGCCCGACCTCGCGCCCGACCTCGGCGGGGTCGGCATCCGCTTCCTTGCCGAGGGCGATTCGTGGTTCACGGTCGGCGCGCTCAACCCGCTGAAGAACGCCAATCTGCTGTTCGAGATGCGTTTCGCGCAGACCGCCGTCGCGGTCAACTGCGCCACGCCCGGCGATACGCTGCGCCGAATGGCCGAGACCCGCCGCGATCCGGTGTTCGTCGACCTGCTGACCGGCCGCCGCAAGCGCGCCTGGGACGCGCTGCTGATGTCCTGTGGCGGCAACGACCTGATCGACGCCCTCGGCGTGCGCGCGCCCGGCGTGCCGCTGAACCTGCGCCTGCTGCGCACCGCGGCCGAGTGGGGCCCGGCCTCCGACGGGCCGGCGCGCTACCTCAGCGATGCCGGCTGGGACACCTTCTGCGGCTACTTCCGCGCCAACCTGGATGCCATCGTCGCGCTGCGCGATGGCGGGCCCTCGAAGGGCGCGCCGCTGTTCCTGCACGGTTACGCGGTGCCGATGCCGCGGCCGGCACCGGCCGGGCTCGGCCTCGGGCCCTGGCTGCTGCCCTCGGTGCAGGCCTACGGCATTCCCGAGGCCGACTACGCCGCCGTCGCCGCGATGCTGATCGGGCGTCTGGCCGCGCTGGTCGGCGGCTGCGCCGCCGACGCCGGCCGCTTCCCGAACGTGCACTTCTTCGACACGACGCGGATTCAGCTCGTGCCGGCCGCGCCCGGCAGCAGCGGCGAGAGCGGCGACTGGATCAACGAGATCCACCTCAACCGCGACGGCTGCCGCAAGCTGGCGGTGCCATGGTCGGCGGCGATCGAGCAGGAGATCGTGGCGCAGAGAGGGTGAGGGGCGAAGCGGTGCGCGAGCGCTCGTGGCTTCGGCCGTCGCTTCGCGACTTGACTTCGCTGCGCGAAGTCAGCCTTCGCCGCAAACACTGACCCTGGGTCAGTGTTTGTCCGTGCGTGCGATGGCCAGGAGGTGGTCGACCTCCTCCTTGTACTTCACGCAGTTGGAGCGGTGCCAGCCGCGGATCAGCCACATCGTGCCGGCCACCACCAGGCCGAAGATCGTGATCGCACCGAAGGCCGACATGCCGAACTTCGTCATGCCGGCGTAGAAGGCGCCCAGGCCGAGGATGCAGGCCTGCTCGTTGAAGTTCTGCACCGCGATCGAGCGGCCGGCGCCCATCAGGTTGTGGCCGCGGTGCTGCAGCAGCGCGTTCATCGGCACGACGAGGAAGCCGCCGATCGCGCCCAGCAGCACCAGGAAAGGCGCTGCCGCCCACACATTGGTGATGAAGTTCAGCCCGATCACCAGGAAGCCCATCGCGATGCCCAGCGGGATCACGCCGGTGGCTTGGTCGAGGCGGCATCGCATCGAGGCGACCACCGCGCCGATCGCGGTGCCGATCGCCACCACACCCACCAGCGAAGAGGCCTGCGTGGTGCTGTAGCCCAGCGCCGCGGCGGCCCAGGCGAACACGATCACGCGCAGGTTGCCCGACACGCCCCAGAACAGCGTCGTCGTGGCCAGCGAGATCTGGCCGAGCTTGTCGCTCCACAGCCGCGCGTTGCAGTTGGAGAAGTCGCGCACCAGCTCGAGCACGTTGCCGGTCAGCGGCTGAAGCGGCGCCTCGGTGCGCGGGATCTTCAGGTTGAACAGCGCCGCGGCCACGTAGAGGAACACGATCACCGAGATCGCGGCCTCGGGCGGTGTGTCGATGCCGGTCTCGATCATCGGCAGGTTGATCGACAGCAGCTCGCCGGCAATGCGCTGGCCGATCAGCTGGCCGCCCAGCAGGATGCCGAGGATGATCGACAGGATGGTCAGCCCCTCGATCCAGCCGTTGGCCTTGACCAGCTGCGAGGCCGGCAGCAGCTCGGTGAGGATGCCGTACTTGGCCGGCGAGTAGGCCGCCGCGCCGAGGCCGACGATCGCGTAGGCGATCAGCGGGTGGCCGCCGAACAGCATCATCAGGCAGCCGATCACCTTGATCGCGTTCGAGACGAACATGACCTTGCCCTTGGGCACCGCGTCGGCAAAGGCGCCGACGAAGGGCGCCAGGATCACGTAGAAGAGCGCGAACATCGGCGACAGCGCCGGCACGTGCCAGGCCGGAGCCCCCGAGCTCTTCAGCAATTCGATGGCCGCCACCAGCAATGCGTTGTCGGCCAGCGAGCTGAAGAACTGCGCCGACATGATGGTGTAGAAGCCTTTTTTCATTCGCTCCGTATCGCTCGCGCGAGCCCGGGAATGCGGGGAAAAGTCGGCGGCGCCGGTTTATAGCATGCGGTTACGAGCCCTCACCGTGGGGCTTCTGCGGCCCGTGACGCGGCTGGCAGAATGAAATCCACCATGCCCCGCCCGATCGCCGCCACCATCCACACCGAGGCCCTGGCCCACAACCTCTCCCGCGCGCGGCGCGCCGCGCCTCAGTCGCGTGTGTGGGCGGTGGTGAAGGCCAATGCCTATGGCCACGGCATCGAGCGCGCCTACGCCGGGCTCTCCGGCGCCGACGGCTTCGCGCTGCTCGACCTCGACGAGGCGCAGCGCGTGCGCGATCTCGGCTGGCGCGGGCCGATCCTGCTGCTGGAAGGCTGCTTCGAGCCGCGCGACCTGGAGCTGTGTTCGCGGCTCGACCTCTGGCACGTGGTGCACCACGAGGCGCAGATCGACATGCTCGCGGCCCACAAGACGCATGCGCCGCACCGCGTGTTCCTGAAGATGAACAGCGGCATGAACCGGCTCGGCTTCCGGCCGCAGCACTACCGCGCGGCCTGGCAGCGCCTGTCGGGCCTGACGCAGGTCGACGAGATCACGCTGATGACGCACTTCGCCGATGCCGACGGCGCCGGTGGCGTGGCCGCGCAGCTGGAGGCCTTCGAGGCCGCCACGCGCGAGCTCCCCGGCGAACGCTCGGTGAGCAACAGCGCGGCCACGCTGCGCTTCGCGGGCGCCGAAGGCGAAGGCCTGCGCGTCGCCGCCGACTGGGTGCGCCCGGGCATCATGGTCTACGGCTCGTCACCCGATTTCCCGGCGCACGACGTGCAGGGCTGGGATCTGCAGCCGGCGATGACGCTCGCCGCGAAGCTGATCGCGGTGCAGGCGCTCCAGCCGGGCGATCGTGTCGGCTACGGCGGTGGCTTCGTCGCCACCGGACCGATGCGCATCGGCGTGGCGGCCTGCGGCTATGCTGACGGCTACCCGCGCGTCGCGCCCACCGGCACGCCGGTGCTCGTGAACGGCGTGCGCACGCGGCTGGTGGGCCGGGTCTCGATGGACATGATCACGGTCGACCTCACGCCGGTGCCCGACGCGGGCGTCGGCGCCGAGGTCACGCTGTGGGGCCGCGGGCCGAACGGAAGCCGGCTGCCGGTCGACGAGGTAGCGCGCTCGGCCGGCACCGTCGGCTACGAACTGCTCTGTGCGCTGGCACCGCGCGTGCCGGTGAGCGTGGACTGAGCGCGGGTCGAGCGCGACGTGAGCCGCAGCCGCGACGACGCCGACCGCTTCGAGCGCCAGGTGCGCGCCGACCTGCAGCGCCGCCGCTGGCTGCGCATCCATTCGTTCCTGCTCGGGCTGTTGTGCTTTCTCGCCTGCTGGGCGATATCGGCGGCGCTGATGCGCGCCGGCGTTGCCGGGCTGGCACTGCGCTGGTCGCTCGCGCTGGCGGGCGGCTACCTCGTCTTCCTCGGCCTGCTGTGGCTGTGGTGCCGCTGGCTGCTCTCGCGTGGCGAGGCCGACGGCGACTGGCCGCTCGACGCCGCCGATGCCGCGTTCTCCGGCCGCGGCGGTGGCGGCGTGGAGTGCGGTGACAGCGGCCTCGAGATGGGCGACCTCGCCGAGGGCGCGCTGAACGCCGCCGGCGCCGCCGACGAGGGCGCCGCGGTGGTGGTGCCGCTGGCCGTGGTGATCGGCATCGCGGTGCTGATCGCCACCGGCCTGAGCGTCGCGGTGTTCGGCCTGTTCGGCGTCGAGGTGCTGCTCGGCGTCGCGGTGGAGATCGCCTTTGCGGCCGCCGGCGGTGCGCTGGCGTTCCGCGCGCGCCGCGAGGGCTGGCTGCTGCACGCCACCGGCCGCACCTGGCGCCCGATGCTGGCGCTGATCGTGGTGGCGGCGCTGCTCGGTGCCGTGATCGACCAGTGGCTGCCGCAGGCCGGCTCGCTGCCGCAGGCGATCCGGCTGCTGCGCGGCTGAGCGGCGGGCCACCCGATGCGCATTCCCTTCGTGCTCGAGCCTGCCGAGGTGGAGATCGGCGCCATCCGCGCGCAGGGCGCGGGCGGGCAGAACGTCAACAAGGTCTCGAACGCGGTGCACCTGCGCTTCGACATCGGCGCCTCGTCGTTGCCGGAAGCGCTGAAGGAGCGCCTGCGCGCGCTGCGCGACCAGCGCATCAGCGACCAGGGCGTGGTGGTGATCAAGGCGCAGTCGCACCGCAGCCTGGAGAAGAATCGCACCGAGGCGCTCGAGCGATTGCAGGCGCTGCTCGATCAGGCGGCCGAGCTGCCGCGCACGCGCCGGCCGACGAAGCCCACGCGGGCCTCGCAGCGCCGCCGGCTGGAGGGCAAGGCGCAGCGCGGCGGCGTCAAGGCCGGTCGGGCGAAGGTGGTGCTGCCGTGACCGCCGCGGGCGGCACCCGCTCGAGCTGCGCGCGCGCCAGCGTCGCGTAGAGCGGCCGACCGATCAGCCGCGAGATCCCGCTGGCCACCAGCGCGCAGGCCATCAGGCTGAGCACCATCGCGTGGCCGTCGACCATCTCCATCACGATGATGAAGGCGGTCAGCGGCGCCTGCGTGGCCGCCGCGAGGAAGGCCGCCATGCCGAGCGCGATCAGCGCCGGGCCGTGCGGCGAGCCGGTCAACGTGGCGACGTCGTGGCCGAGCGAGGCACCGATCGTCAACGCCGGCGCGAAGATGCCGCCCGGCACGCCCGACCACGCGGTCAACCAGGTGGCGAGGAACTTGAGCGTCACGTGCAGCACCGGCGTGCTCTCGGTGCCTTCGAGCAGGCCACGCGTGTAGGTGTAGCCGCTGCCGAAGGTGGCGCCGCCGGTGGCCACGCCGATCACTGCCACCGCGAGGCCGCAGCCCATCGCGAAAAGTACCGGCTGGCGCGCGCGCCAGCGGCTCGGCGCATCGCGGCCGCGGCCGGCCAGCGAGGCGATCAGCAGGCGCGAGAACAGCCCGCCCGCCAGGCCGCCGGCCAGCGCCACCAGCACGCCCGGGCCGATCAGTGCGAGGTCGAGCGCCGGCACCTGGATCACGCCGAAGTAGGTGCCGTTGCCGAGGATGGACACCGCCACCAGGCCGGCCAGCACGATGGCCGCGATGATCAGGCCGCTGTTGCGCTGCTCGGGCCGCCGCGACAGCTCCTCGATCGCGAACATCACACCGGCCAGCGGGGTGTTGAAGGCCGCGGCAATGCCGGCCGCACCGCCGGCCACCAGCAGGCCCTGCTCGGTGACCGCGCTGCGCGCCGGCAGCCAGCGCCGCGCCGCGTGCATCACGCCGGCGGCGATCTGCACCGAGGGGCCCTCGCGCCCGAGCGAGAGACCGCCGAGCAGACCGGTGGCGGTGAGCGCCATCTTGGCCAGCGTCAGTCGCAGCGAGACGAACAGGCCGCGATGGGCAGGTGGCAGGCCCGGGTCGAGCGCGGCCATCACCTGCGGAATGCCCGATCCGGCGGCGCCGGGTGCGAAGCGCCGCGTCGCCCAGACGATCGCGCCGGTGAGCAGTGGCGTGACGACGAGCGGCAGCCACCACCAGGTGGTGCGCGCGGCGCGGAACAGCGCCAGCGCGTGCTCGGTCATCCAGGTGAACGCCACCACGGTGAGGCCCGCCCCCGCGGCGACCGCGATCACGACGGCCCGCGCCAGCCAGAGCCGCCAGTCCGACAGCTCGCGGCGGAACGCGGCCACGATGCGCAAGCCCGGCTTCATGGTGGCCCCTCTATCATTTGGTGATGCCTGCCGTCCGCCGATCGCCTGCCCGCCCGAAGTCTCCGGCTGCGCCTGCGGCCACGCTGCAAGCCGAGCTCGGCGAGCCGGCCGCGCGCGTGCTGCGCCGCTTCCGTCTCGTGTTCAACGCGGTCAAGTCGCACTTCCAGCAGGTCGAGCGCCATGCGGGAGTGGGCGGCGCGCAGCTGTGGGCGCTGAGCATCGTGAAGGCCCGCCCGGGGCTGGGCGTGAGCGAGCTGGCGCGCGCGATGGACGTGAAGCAGTCCACCGCGAGCAACCTCGTGAAGGCGCTGGCCGAGCGGGGACTGCTGAGCATCTCGCGGGAGGGCAGTGACCGGCGCACCGTGCAGCTCGCGGTGCTGCCGGCCGGACGCAAGGTGCTTCGCCAGGCACCGGGGCCGTTCGCGGGAGTGCTGCCACAGGCGCTCGCGAGCCTGGACTCCGCCACGCTGGAGCGGCTCGACGCCGATCTCGCGACGCTGATCGCGGTGCTCGGCGCCGACCCGCACGGCGCGAACATCCCGCTCGGCCAGTGACGCCGGCGGGACGCCACGCTCACTGCTTCGGGTAGACGATGTCGGCGCGGCGGTTCTGCGCCCAGGCGGCCTCGTCGTGGCCGCTGGCCACCGGGCGCTCCTCGCCCCAGCTCACCGGCTCGACCTGGCCGTCCTTCGCGCCGTAGATCTTCAGCGCCTTGACCACGGCCTCGGCGCGCTTCTGGCCCAGCGCCAGGTTGTATTCGGCGCTGCCGCGTTCGTCGGCGTTGCCTTCCACCTTCACCGCCAGCTTGGCGTTGCCGGCGATGTACTTGCCGTGGCGCTCGACCAGCGCGGTGTAGGCCGGCTTGATCGAGAAATCGTCGAAATCGAAGTAGACGCTTCGTTCCTTGGAGATCGCGCTGTTCGGGTCGAGGTGGGCCGGCAGGTTGACCGCGGTGACGGTCGATTGCGGCGCGGCGGCGGCCGACGGGGTCGGCGCGGGAGCCGGAGCCGGTGCGGGCGCAGGGGCCGGTGCGGGCGACGGGGCAACGGGCGTGCTGCTGCAGGCGGCGAGCAGCGCGCTCGCCAGGGCCAGGCTGAGGCCCAGGGTCTTGTGGTTCATGGTGGTTCTCCAGGATTCACGGCGGCATGCGCCGAGGGCCCGAATGCTAAGGGAACATTCGGACAAATCCTTTAAGCGACGGTGAAGCCGGCGGCGTCCGCCGTGATCTCAGGCGCGCTTGAAGAACGCCAGCAGCGTGCCGGCCGCGACGAACAGCGCGCCGAAGCTGCGGTTCAGCGCCTTCAGGTGCGAGGGCGACTTCAGCGCGCGCAGCACGCGCGCGGCCAGCGCGGTGTAGCCGGCCATCACCACCAGGTCGGTGAAGGCCAGCGTCAGCGCGATCACGCCGTACTGCGGCAGCAGCGCGCGAGAGAGGTCGAGGAACTGCGGCACCACCGCGAGCAGGAACACCGTGCCCTTGGGGTTGAGCGCGTTGACGATCCAGCCGCGCACGAAGAGCTCGCGGCGCGACACCGGCTCGCCCGTGCCTTCGGCGGTGGCCAGCGGCACCGCCGGCGCGCGCCACTGGCGGATGCCCAGCCACACCAGGTAGGCCACACCGCACCACTTCACCAGCGTGAAGGCGAGGCTGGAGGCGGCGATCAGCGCGCCCAGGCCGACGCCCACCACCAGCACCTGCGTCCAGATGCCGGTGACCAGGCCGAAGGTCATCGTGTAGCCGCGCCGGAAGCCGTGGTTCAGGCCCGCGCTCATCGCGGCCACCGCGCCGGCACCGGGCGAGAGGCTGATGGCCCAGGCGGCCGCGAAGAAGGCGATCCAGGTCGAGAGGTCCATCGGGCGATTGTCGCCGCGCGGCGAGAATGGCGCATGGCCAAGGACAAGACGATCTACACCTGCCAGGAGTGCGGCGCCAGCAGCCCGAAGTGGCTGGGCAAGTGCCCCGGCTGCGGCGCCTGGAACACGCTGGTCGAATCGGTGGCCGAGCCCGTGGGCGCTGGCAAGAACCGCTTCCAGTCGCTGGCGCGCTCGCAACCGGTGGCCACGCTGTCGGAGATCGAGGCGAGCGACGTCGAGCGCCAGCCCACCGGCCTGGACGAGCTCGACCGCGTGCTCGGCGGCGGCATCGTCGAGGGCGGCGTGGTGCTGATCGGCGGCGATCCGGGCATCGGCAAGAGCACGCTGCTGCTGCAGGCACTCGATGCGCTGTCGCGCCAGGCCAAGGCGCTGTACGTCACCGGCGAGGAGAGCGGCGCGCAGGTGGCACTGCGCTCGCGCCGCCTCGGGCTCGACGGCTCGCAGGTGCGCGTGCTGGCCGAGATCCAGCTCGAGCGCATCCTCGCCACGCTGGAGGCGGAGCAGCCGGCCGTCTGCGTGATCGACTCGATCCAGACGCTCTACTCCGAGCAGCTCAGCTCCGCGCCCGGTTCGGTGGCGCAGGTGCGCGAGTGCGCCGCGCACCTCACGCGCACCGCCAAGGCGACCGGCACCACGGTGATCCTGGTCGGCCACGTCACGAAGGAGGGCCAGCTCGCCGGGCCGCGCGTGCTCGAGCACATCGTCGACACGGTGCTGTACTTCGAGGGCGACACGCACTCGAGCTTCCGGCTGATCCGCGCGATCAAGAACCGCTTCGGCGCCGTCAACGAGATCGGCGTGTTCGCGATGACCGAGCGCGGCCTGAAGGGCGTGGCGAACCCGAGCGCGATCTTCCTGTCGACGCACGGCGAGCCGGTGCCGGGCGCCTGCGTGCTGGTCACGCTGGAGGGCACGCGCCCGCTGCTGGTGGAGGTGCAGGCGCTGGTCGATTCCGGCGGGCCGAGCCCGCGCCGGCTGAGCGTGGGGCTCGAGCGCGACCGGCTGGCGATGCTGCTGGCGGTGCTGCACCGCCACGCCGGCATCGCCACCTTCGACCAGGACGTGTTCGTCAACGCCGTCGGCGGCGTGCGCATCAGCGAGCCGGCGGCCGACCTGGCGGTGATGCTCGCCATCCAGGGCTCGCTGCGCGCGAAACCCCTGCCGCGCGGCTTCTTCGCCTTCGGCGAGGTCGGCCTGGCCGGCGAGGTGCGGCCGGCGCCGCGCGGCCAGGAGCGGCTGAAGGAGGCGGCCAAGCTCGGATTCTCGGTCGCGGTGGTGCCGCAGGCCAACGTGCCGAAGAAGCCGATCGAGGGGCTGACCATCCACCCGGTCGAGCGTGTCGAGCAGGCGGTCGAACTGGTGCGCTCGCTGTAGGCGCGCCGCGGGCCCCTCCACCCTTAGCATCGCCGCCATGCATCCGATCCTCGGCTGGGCGCTGGCCGCCCTCTTCGTGGCGCTGGCCTGGCATCAGTACGGCTGGCAGGGCGCGCTGTTCGCGGTCAGCGCGGTGGTGTTCTGGCTGCTGCTGCAGTTCAACCGCGTGATGCGCACCATGCGTGCGGCCGGCCAGCGGCCGGTGGGCCGGGTCGACAGTGCGGTGATGCTGAACGCAAAGCTGCAGCCAGGCATGACGATGCTGCAGGTGGTGGGCCTGACCGGCAGCCTCGGCCGCCGGCTCGGCGACGGGCCGGAGCAGGACGACTGGGCCTGGAGCGACGAAGGCGGCAGCACGGTGCGGCTGCACTTCACGCGCGGCAAGCTGGCGCGCTTCGAGCTCGACCGGCCCGCCCCGTAAAATCGCCGGTTCGGACGAAATCTAGGAGAGACGCCATGTCCATGGCCGACCGCGACGGGAAGATCTGGATGGATGGCCAGCTGGTGGAATGGCGCGACGCCAAGATCCACGTGCTGAGCCACACGCTGCACTACGGCTGCGGCGCCTTCGAGGGCGTGCGGGCCTACAACACGGTGAACGGCACGGCGATCTTCCGCCTGCGCGAGCACACCGAGCGGCTCTTCAACAGCGCCAAGATCCTGCGCATGAAGATCCCCTTCACGCTGGAGCAGGTGATGGAGGCGCAGCGCGAGGTGGTGCGCGCCAACAAGCTCGAGAGCTGCTACCTGCGCCCGCTGACCTGGATCGGCTCGCAGAAGCTCGGCGTGAGCCCGAAGGGCAACACCATCCACCTGATGGTCGCGGCCTGGGCCTGGGGCGCCTACCTCGGCGAGGAGGGCATGAAGCGCGGCATCCGCGTGAAGACCTCCAGCTACACGCGCCACCACGTCAACATCACGATGACGCAGGCCAAGGCGGTGAGCAACTACACCAACTCCATCCTCGCCAACATGGAGGCCACCGACGACGGCTACGACGAGGCGCTGCTGCTCGACGCCTCCGGCTTCGTCTCCGAGGGCGCGGGCGAGAACCTCTTCGTCATCAAGAACGGCGTGGTCTACACGCCCGACCTCTCGGCCGGCGCGCTCAACGGCATCACCCGCAACACCATCTTCGCGATCTGCCAGGACCTGGGGATCAAGCTGGTGGAGAAGCGCATCACGCGCGACGAGGTCTACATCGCCGACGAGGCCTTCTTCACCGGTACCGCCGCCGAGGTCACGCCGATCCGCGAACTCGACCGCGTCGAGATCGGCCGCGGTTCGCGCGGGCCGATCACCGAGAAGATCCAGAGCGCGTTCTTCGACATCGTCAACGGACGCAACCCCAAGTACGCCGAGTGGCTGACGAAGGTCTGAGCATCATGAACAGCGACGCGAAAGCCGTGGTCGAGCTGACCGCGAAGGACGTGCAGGGCCCCGGCGTGGCGGCCTGCCCGAACCCGAAGATGGCGCTGTGGAGCACGCATCCGCGCGTGTTCATCGACGTGGCCACCGAGGGCGAGGGCAAGTGCCCGTACTGCGGCACGGTGTACCGGCTGAAGGCCGGCGAGAAACTGCACGCGCATTGACGCCCGGGGTTCCATGACCCGCTCGCTGGTCATCGCGCCGCAGTGGATCGGCGACGCGGTGATGTCCGAGCCGCTGCTGGCGCGGCTGGCCTCGCGCGGCGAGGCGCTGACGGTGGGCGCGCTGCCCTGGGTGGCGCCGGTGTACCGCGCGATGCCGCAGGTTCGCGAGGTGATCGAGCTGCCGTTCGCGCACGGCCGCCTCGACTGGGCCGCACGGCGCCGCATCGCCGCCACGCTGCGCGGCCGCTTCGACGCCGCCTACGTGCTGCCGAACTCGCTGAAGGCGGCGCTGATCCCGTGGTTCGCCGGCATCCCGCGCCGCATTGGCTACCGCGGCGAAGGGCGCGTCGTGCTGCTCAACCAGCGCCTGGCGAACCCCGGCGGCCGGCCGCCGATGGTGGCCTTCTATGCCGCGCTGTCCGGCGAGCCGGCGCGTGACGACGAGCGGCCGCGCCTCGCCTTCGAGCCGCGCGTGCTGAACGCGGCCGCACGGCTGGCGGGTGTCGAGCCCGGCGGCTACTGGGCCTTCGCTCCGGGCGCCGAGTACGGTCCGGCCAAGTGCTGGCCGGCCGGCCACTACGCCGAACTGGCGCGCCGACTGCACGCCGACAGCGCGCAGCCCGTGCTGCTGCTCGGCTCCGGCAAGGAGGCGGCGCTGTGCCGCCAGATCGCCGAGGCCGCGCCCGGCGCCTGCCGCGTGATGGCCGGCGAAACCTCGCTGACCGATGCGATGGCGCTGATCGCCGGTGCGCGGGGCCTGGTCAGCAACGATTCCGGCCTGATGCACGTGGCTGCCGCCTTCGGCCTGCCGCAGGTGGCGGTGTTCGGCTCCACCAGCCCGGAGCACACGCCACCGCTCAACCCGAAGGCACGCGTGCTCTGGCTGAAGGGCGAACTCGCGCTCGACTGCATGCCCTGCTTCGAGCGCGAGTGCCGCTACGGCCACTACCGCTGCCTCGCTGAGGTGGCGCCGCAGCGGGTGCACGCCGCGCTGCAGGACGCGCTCGCCAGCGCATGAACGCCTCGAGCCGCATCACCGAAGCCCTGATGCGCGAGGCGCTGAGGGGCTCGGGCACGACCGTGTGGCAGTGGGACGTGCGCGACGATCGCCTGTCCAGCACCGACGACAGCGCCGCACTGCTGGGCTACGCGCCGGGCGAGATTGCCGACGACCAGCAGGCCTGGAACGCCCTCATCCACCCCGATGATCGGGAGGCGAACCACGCGGCCTACGTTCGCCATGCCGCCGGGCTGACGCCGCTGTACGAGCACGAGTACCGCGCACTCGGCAAGGACGGCGCCTGGCACTGGCTGCTCGAACGCGGCCGCGTGGTCGAGCGCGATCCGGCCGGCGAGCCGCTGCGCGTGGTCGGCGTGCTGTCGGACATCATCGACCGGCACGCGCTGCAGGAGGCGCGCACCGAGACGCTCGCCGCGCAGGCGGCCAACCAGGCGAAGACCGAGTTCCTCTCGCGGATGAGCCACGAGCTGCGCACGCCGCTGAATGCCGTGCTCGGCTTTGCGCAGCTGCTCGAGATCGATGGGCGCGACACGCTGACCGAGCAGCAGCGCCGCCGCGTCGGGCTGATCCGCGAGGCCGGCACCCACCTGCTGGAGATGATCGGCGAGCTGCTCGATCTGACCCGCATCGAGTCCGGCCAATTGGCCATCAGCGTGGTCGCGCTGCCGCTGGGGGGGTTGCTCGTCGACAGCGCCGAGCTGGTGCGGCCGCAGGCCGATGCCGCGGGCGTCCGGCTGGAGCTCGTGCCGGCCGAGGCGGCGCTCGCGGTGCAGGCCGATCCGACACGGCTTCGCCAGGTGCTGCTCAACCTGCTGGGCAACGCCATCAAGTACAACCGCCGCGGCGGGCGTGTCGTGCTCTCGGCGGTGCGCCAGGGCAGCGAGGCGGTGATCGGCGTGGCCGACACCGGTGTGGGCATCGCCGACGCCGACCTGCCGATGCTCTTCCAGCCCTTCCAGCGCGGCGCCCAGGCGCGCGGCGGCATCGAGGGCGTCGGCATCGGCCTGGCGGTGACGCGCTCGCTGGTCGAGCTGATGGGTGGGCGCATCGAGGTCGACAGCACGCCGGGCGTGGGTTCGACGTTCCGCGTGCGGCTCCGGACCGCGCCCTGACCCTGCGCTGCATCGATGGACGCCGAGGCGGCGGACGGAGGCGCTTCGTACAATCACCGGTCCAACGGAAGCCTTCCATGCCCAGCCGCAACGAGTTCGTCCTCACCCTGTCCTGCCGCGATACCAAGGGCATCGTGCACGCTGTCTCCGGCCTGCTGTTCCAGGCCGGTTGCAACATCCTCGATTCGCAGCAGTACGGCGACGTGCTCTCCAGTGACGCCACCGGCCTGTTCTTCCTTCGCGTGCACTTCGAGGCGCCGCCGCACCTGGCCGACACGGCCACGCTCGACCCGCTGTTCACGCACCTGCGCGAGCAGTTCGGCATGACGGCGCAGTTGCACTCGTTGGCGCGCAAGCCGCGCGTGCTGCTGATGGTCAGCAAGCACGGCCACTGCCTCAACGACCTGCTGTTCCGCTGGCGCTCCGGGCAGCTCGACGTCGAGATCCCGGCGATCGTCTCCAACCACCCCGATTACGCGGACCTCGCCGCCAGCTACGGCATCCCGTTCCACCACCTGCCGCTGCCCACCGGCTCGAGCGCCGAGGCCAAGCGCGCGCAGGAGCAGCAGGTCGAGGCACTGGTCGAGCGCGAGCAGGTCGACCTGGTCGTGCTGGCGCGCTACATGCAGATCCTCAGCCGCGAGTTCTGCGAGTTCCTGCGCGGCCGCGCGATCAACATCCACCACAGCTTCCTGCCCAGCTTCAAGGGCGCGAAGCCTTACTACCAGGCGCACGAGCGCGGCGTGAAGCTGATCGGGGCGACGGCGCACTACGTCACCGCCGAGCTCGACGAGGGGCCGATCATCGAGCAGGACGTCGAACGGGTCGACCACACCCTGAGCCCGGAGGATTTCACCGCCGTCGGCCGCGACGTCGAGTGCGTGGTGCTGGCGCGCGCGGTGCGCTGGCACGTCGAGCACCGTGTGCTGCTCAACGGCCGCAAGACAGTGGTGTTCCGCTGAGCCTGCGATGCCGCGCCTGAAGCCGCCGCCCGCCGCGCCGCAGACGCCCGACGAGCTCGAGCAGCAGTTCTACGAGGCGCTGCAGCGCGCCGACATCGAGGCGCTGATGGCGATCTGGTCCGACGACGACGAGATCGTCTGCGTGCACCCCGGCGGCCCGCGCGTGGTGGGCGCCAACGCGATCCGTGCGGCCTTCGAGTCGATCTTCGGCAACGGCGCGATCGCCGCGCGGCCGGAGAAGGTGCGGCGGCTGCAGGGCGCGGACTGCGCGGTGCACAGCGTGCTCGAGCGCATCGAGATCCCCACCGACGAAGGCCCGCAGACGGCCTGGGTGGTGGCGACCAACGTGTACGTGAAGTCCGGCGCCGGCTGGGCGATGGCGGCGCACCACGCGAGCCCCGGCTCGCCGCGCGAGGTGCAGGACATCGTCGAGACGGGCTCGACGCTGCACTGAGGTGAGGGCCTACCGATCGCCGGGCTGGCTGCCCGGTGGCAACGCACAGACCATCTGGCCGGCGCTGTTCGGGCGCCGCCGCCACGGGCCGCCGCTGGCCTTCCGGCGCGAGCGCTGGACCACGCCCGACCACGACTTCGTCGATGCCGACTGGCTCGGAGACGATCGGTCCGCACCGCTGCTCGTGATGTTCCACGGTCTCGAGGGCTCGACCAAGAGCCACTATGCGCAAGCCTTCGCCGACTGGGCGCGCCGCCACGGCTGGCGCTTCGTGATGCCGCACTTCCGCGGCTGCTCGGGCGAACTCAACCTCGCGCCGCGTGCCTACCACTCGGGCGACTTCGAGGAGATCGGCTGGATGCTGGCGCAGGCGAAGGCGCGCCATGCCGGACCGATCGTGGCGGTGGGTGTCTCGCTGGGCGGCAACGCGCTGCTGCGCTGGGCCGAGGAGGCCGGCGACGCCGCATCGGCCACCGCGAAGGCCGTGGCCGCGATCAGCTCGCCGATCGACCTGGCCGCCGGCGGCCACGCCATCGGCCGCGGCTTCAACCGGCTGGTCTACACGCGCATGTTCCTGCGCACGATGAAGCCCAAGGCGCTCGCGAAGCTGGCGCAGCACCCGGGGCTGTTCAGCCGCGAGAGGATGCTGGCCGCGCGCGACCTCTACGAGTTCGACAACGTCTTCACCGCGCCGCTGCACGGCTTCCGCGACACCGACGACTACTGGGCGCGCGGCTCGGCCAAGCCGCACCTGCACCGCATCCGCATTCCGGCGCTGGTGCTCAATGCGCGCAACGATCCCTTCGTGCCCGGCGCCTGCCTGCCCGCGGCGCACGAGGTCGGCGCGCACGTCACGCTGTGGCAGCCCGATCACGGCGGGCACGTCGGCTTTCCCGGCGGCCGCTGGCCCGGCCACGTGATGACCCTGCCCGACGAGGTGATGGGCTGGATCGCCCGCCGCCTTTGACGCAGCATCGGCGCATGGACGAGATCGTCAAGGCGGCGCTGAAGAAGTGGCCCAACGTGCCGCACTGCCGCGGCTGGCTCGCACTCGACGCGCGAGGCGACTGGTACATGCGCGACGACCGCGTGCAGCGCGCCGGCCCGTTCCCGCAGGTCAAGGGCAGCCGCATCCTGCACGACAAGCTGCGAGAGTTCATCCACCGCAACTACGCCGCCGACGAGCACGGCGCCTGGTTCTTCCAGAACGGACCGCAGCGCGTCTACGTCGAGCTCGAGGCGGCGCCGTTCGTGTGGCGGCTGCACCCGGTGCCCGCTGCGGCGCCCGCCGTCACGGCGCACACCGGCGCGGCGGCACGGGCGAAGTCAGCCTGGCTCGACGAGCACGGCCGCCTGTTCCTCGACACCGACCTCGGGCTCGGCCTGGTGCACACGCTGGACATGGGCATCGCCGCCGATGCCGTCGAGCGCGGCGACTGGCAGCCCGAGGAGGTTGCCTTTGCCGAGCTGCCGGCGCGTCACGGCTACCGCCTCAGCCCGGCGAGCGACCATGCGGCGACCGTTCGGCCCGCGTGACCGACGGCGGCACGTCAACAAAAAAACCGGCCCAGGGGCCGGTTCTTGGCGGTTCAGGGCGAAGTCAGTTCGCCGCGGATGCTGCCGGGGCCGGAGCTTTCGGCTCGGCGAAGTTCGCACCACCCTTGTTGGCCATGTAGACCACGGCGCGGCCGATCTCGTAGTCGCTGAAATCGCCACCGCCCTGCGCGCCCATCGCGCCCTTGCCCTTCAGCGCCGAGGTCAGCAGCGCTTCGTAGCCGGTGGCGATGCGCGGCGCCCAGGCGGCGGTGTCGCCGAACTTGGGCGCGCCGGCCGCACCGCTGGCGTGACAGGCGCTGCACTGGGCCGTGAAGACCTGCTCGCCGGTCTTGAGCGCGCTGGCGTCCGAGGCATCCTTCACCTGGATGCTGCCGATCGGCTGGATGCGGCGCGCCACGGCTTCCTCGCCGAGACCGTCGCTGCCGGCGGCCGGACGGTTGTCGGTGGCGACGTACTTCACCAGCAGCACGATCAGGAAGATCGGCACGATGAAGGAGAACACCACGGCCAGGACCAGCTGCTTGGGCGTCTTGATCGGGCCTTCGTGCGGGCCGTCGTGGGCGTGCGAATCGCTCATGGAATCCTCGGTCTCGGGGCTGTCGGAATGTCTCGGGCCGATCGGCCTTCCGGCACCATGCCGGCGAGAGCAAAAACCCGCGAATTATAGAGGGGGTGCTTCGGCCGCGCAGGGCCCGCCCCCGGTCGCGTCGCGGGCCCGGCGTAGAATCCGCCGCGCGCCAGCGACCGTGGTGAAGTGGATATCATGCAGCCCTCCGAAGGCTACGTCGCAGGTTCGATTCCTGCCGGTCGCGCCACCGGGCCCGCCACGCCCATGCACATCCTCCTCGTCGAAGACGACGCGCCGCTGGCCGAATCGATCGCCGGCGTGTTCCAGGCCCAGGGCTGGCATGTCGACGTCAGCCCGCGCGGCGAACCCGTCCCCCGCTCCGTCCGCCAGGACGAGTACGACCTCCTCATCCTCGACATCGGGCTGCCCGGCATCGACGGCCTCGAGACACTGCGCCAGGTGCGCGAGCAGGGGTCGGTGCTGCCGGTGATGATGCTCACCGCCCGCGACGGGCTCGATGACCGCGTGCTCGGCCTGGACGTGGGTGCCGACGACTACATGGTCAAGCCCTTCGCGCCCAAGGAGCTGCTCGCGCGCGTGCGCGCGCTGACACGCCGCCACGAGAACCTGCGGGCCGGCGTGCTCACGCTGGGTGCGCTGCGCTTCGATTCGGCGGCACGCCGTGCCTGGATCGGCGAGCAGCCCTGCCGACTGTCGGCGCGCGAGAGCGTGCTGTTGCCCTACCTGATGCAGAAGGCCGGGCTCGTGGTCACGCGCGAACAGCTGGTCGGGCTGGTGCCGGGCTGGAGCGGCGCCACCTCCAGCAACGCGATGGAGCTGCTGATGTCGCGGCTGCGCGCGAAGATCGAGCCTGCGGGCCTGCGGCTGCGCATGATCCGCGGGCTGGGCTACCTGCTCGAGCCGGACGACGCACGATGACCGCCGGCGCGGCGCGCCTGGCCGGGCGCGGGAGCCTGCGCCGCACGCTGCTGGCCTGGCTGCTGCTTCCGCTGGTGGTGCTGGTGCCGCTGGCCGCGTTCCTCGTGTACACGCTGTCGGTGCGTCCGGCGCTCGACGGCCTCGACCGGGCGCTCACCGACACCGCGCTCGCGCTCGGCGGCATCCTCGAGCAACGCGACGGCCGCGTGGTGCTGCCGCTGAGCGAGCAGACGGCGCAGGCGCTGCGTGCGGATGCGGTCGACGAGGTGGTGTTCGCGGTCGGCGACGGCGAAGGGCGGCTGCTGGCCGGCGATGCCTCGTTGCTCTTGCTGACGCCCGCACTGGCGCTCGACGAGTGGCACTTCTTCGACGCCCCCTGGCGCGAGCGCACGATGCGCATTGCGGCGCACGGGGCCGCTTGCGGCCAGCCGGCTCGGGCCTGCCCGGTGCTGGTGGCCGAATCGCTGGGCAAGCGGCGCGGGGCCGAACGAGCGGTGGCGCTGGCCGCGCTCGCGGCGGCATTGCTGCTGGCGGCCTCGCTCGCGCTGTTCGCCCTGGTGGCGGTGCAGCGCGGCCTGCGCCCGTTGCGCCAGGCGGCGGTCGAAGTGGAGGCCCGCTCGCTCGAGCGGCTCGAGCCCATCGAACTCGCCTCCACGCCCGACGAGCTGGCCGCGTTCGCACGCGCGCTCAACGACCTGTTCGCGCGACTGCGCGAGGCCGCGTCGGCGCAGCGCGCTTTCGTCGAGGACGCCTCGCACCAGCTGCGCACGCCGCTCGCGGTGCTGCTCTCGGAGTCGGCCCAGGCGCTTGCCCAGCCGCATCCGCCGGAGCTGCGACCGACCCTCGAGCGGCTGCAGGCGGCCGCCGAGCGCGGCGCGCGGCTCGCGCAGCAGCTGCTGACGCTGGCGCGCGCCGAGGGCAGCGCGTTGGACCAGTCCGAGGCGAACGCACCGCTTGACCTCGCGACGCTGGCCGCGAGCTGCGCCGACGAGTGGCTGCACGCCTCGCTGGCCGCCGGGCAGGACCTCGGCTTCGAGCTCGAGCCGGCGCCGGTTCGCGGCCACCCTCTGCTGCTGCGCGAGCTGCTGGGCAACCTGATCCACAACGCGATCCAGCATGCCGGCCGCGGCGCGCGCGTGACGGTGCGTACGCGCACCCAGGGTGACGCGGTGCTGCTCGAGGTGGAGGACGACGGCCCCGGCCTCGCGCCCGACGAGCGCGAGCGCGTGTGGGACCGCTTCCATCGCGGCCGCGCCGCCTCCGGGCCGGGCACCGGCCTGGGCCTGGCCATCGTGCGCGACATCGCGCGGCTGCACCGTGGTCGGGCCGAGCTTCTGACGGGCCCCGAAAACCGCGGCCTGGCGGCCCGGGTGAGCCTGCCGCGCGACGCGACGCAAGCTGTCGGCGGCCTGTCCTAAGTAGAAACCGACTCGGCCCGATCGCGCGGCCTTCCTAGAGTCGATCCGACTCTGGAGGGCACACGATGATCGACCGAAACCTCGCGCGCGGCCTGTTCCTGTGCGCGATCGCCTTGAGCTTCGGCCTGCCGGCGATGCGCTACGGCATCGGCACGCTGAGCCACGCCGGCCCCGGCCTCTTTCCGCTGATGGTCAGCAGCCTTCTGCTGCTGATCGGCGTGGCGACGGTGGTGCGCTCGCGCTACGTCGAGCGCCTGCCGCTGCACGTCAACCCGCGCAACATCTCGCTGCTGCTCGGGGCGCTGTGCGCCTTCGCGCTCGTCTCGCACCTGCTGAACATGACGCTGGGCATCGTCGCGATGGTGTTCATCGCCGCCTTCGCGGGCAGCTCGTACTCGGTGCTGCGCAACCTGAAGATCTGCGCCGGCCTGCTGGCCATCGCCTTCGCCTTCCAGAAACTCCTCGGCCTGAACCTGCCGCTGCTGTGATGATGGATGTCCTGCACAACCTCGCGTTCGGGTTCGAGCACGCGCTCACGCTGCAGAACCTGATGTTCTGCGCCATCGGCTGCACGGTGGGCACCTTCGTCGGCCTGCTGCCCGGCCTCGGCCCGCTGGCGACGATCAGCCTGCTGCTGCCGCTGACCTACTCGATCCCGACCACCAGCGCGCTGATCATGCTGGCCGGCATCTACTACGGCGCGCAGTACGGCGACAGCGTCAGCGCGATCACGATGAAGATCCCGCACGCGAGCAGCATCGTGGCCTGCATCGACGGCTACCAGATGACGCTCAAGGGCAAGACCGGCCTGGCGCTCTTCACGGCCGGCGTGTCGAGCTTCATCGGCGGCACGGTGGCCATCGTGGTGCTCTCGTTCCTCGCGCCCAGCCTCGGCGAGGTGGCGCTGCTGTTCGGCCCGGCCGACTACTGCGCGCTGATGATGGTGGGCTTCGTGTGCGTGAGCTTCGTCACCACCGGCAGCCTGCTCAACGGCCTGGCGATGTGCCTGATCGGCGTGCTGCTCGGCCAGATCGGCACCGACGTCACCAGCGGCGCCCAGCGCTTCACGCTCGACATTCCGTCGCTGGCCGATGGCATCGGGCTGGTGAGCGTGGCGCTGGGCTGCTTCGGCATCGCCGAGATCACCAAGAACCTCGACGAGCGCGAGGAGCGCACGCCCTTCAACGGCAAGATCCACCTGATCCCGACCTGGGAGGAGTTCAAGCGCATCATCCCGAGCGCGCTGCGCGGCAGTGCGGTGGGCTCCTTCCTCGGCATCCTGCCAGGCGGCGGGCCGGTGATCGCGCAGTTCGCGGCCTATGCGCTCGACAAGAAGGTCAGCAAGTACCGCGACGAGATCGGCAGCGGCGCGATCGAAGGCGTGGCCGGCCAGGCTGCCGCCGACGAAGCGGCGGCGCGCACCAGCTTCATCCCGCTGATGAGCATCGGCATTCCCGAGAACGCCGTGATGGCGCTGATGATGGCGGCCTTCATCATCAAGGGCATCCAGCCGGGGCCGAACATGATCGCCGGCCACCCCGACCTGTTCTGGGGCCTGGTGGCGAGCATGTGGATCGGCAACGTGTTCCTGCTCGTGCTCAACGTGCCGCTGGTGCGCTACTGGCTGTCGGTGTTCAAGATCCCGTACAGCGTGCTGTTCCCGGCAATCCTGTTCTTCTGCTGCATCGGCACCTACAGCGTCAACAACAACCTCGACGACATCTTCATCACCGCGGCCTTCGGCCTCGGCGGCTACCTCTTCATGCGGCTCGACCTCGACGCCGCGCCGCTGATGCTCGGCTTCATCCTCGGTCCGATGCTGGAGGAGAACTTCCGCCGCGCGATGCTGCTCAGCCGCGGCAGCTTCTCGACCTTCGTGACGCGGCCGATCAGCGGCACGCTGATCGGGCTGATTGCACTGTTCGTCGTCTGGCAGCTGGCGAGCTTCGTGCTGGCGGCGCGGCGCCGGGCGAGCGAGGCCGCCCCGGCCGCCGCCTAGGCGCTCAGAGCAACCCGGCGCCGATGTTGATCAGCAGCGCCAGAACGGTGGTATTGAAGAAGTAGGCCAGGATGCAGTGCAGCGTGCCGACGCGGCGCAGCGGCCGCGAGACGAACGACACGTCGGCCGTCTGGCCCGAGGTGCCGATCACGGCGGCGAAGTAGAAGAAGTCGCCGTAGGTCGGGTTCGCGTCGCCGGGGAACTGCAGTCCCGGCGCCGTGCCGCGGCCGGCGGCGGCGTAGTAGCCGTGGGCGTAGTGCAGTGTGAACATGATCTGCATGAAGGCCCAGGCCGTCAGCAGCGTGCCGCCGGCGAGCGCGACGTGGGCGAGCTTGAGTGCGCCGTGCAGGTCGCGCACCGCGGAGAGCTGGCCGGCGATGGCCACCACGCAGGCCAGCACCGCCGCCACCACGAACACCAGGATCGCGACCTCGCCGTCGTCCTGCCATTGCGCACGGCGCTTCATCTGGTGCTCCGACGAGCGCGCCATCATGGTCGCGGCCAGCACGATGTAGAGCAGCGCGCCGGCATTCCACGCGATCAACAGCCGCGTGGCGGTGTGGTGCACCGCGTCGGCCGGCAGCACCAGGCCGACGATCACGCCCACCAGCACCGACAGCAGCAGGCGCGGCCGCGCATGCAGCCGGCGGTAGAGGCGAAGGTGCTGCAGGCTCACCGCGCCACGATAGCAGCCTGCCGCCGTCGGCAGGCTGTGCGCTGCCGCGTCAGGCCGTCGCCGAGTGCCGGATCAGGTGGTCGAAGGCCGAGAGCGCAGCCTTCGCGCCGTCACCGGCGGCGATGATGATCTGCTTGTACGGCACCGTGGTCGCATCGCCGGCGGCGAACACGCCCGGCAGGCTGGTCGCGCCCTTGGCGTCGACGAGGATCTCACCGTACTTCGACAGCTCGACCGTGCCCTTCAGCCACTCGGTGTTGGGCACCAGGCCGATCTGCACGAACACGCCTGCCAGGTCGACACCGAACTCGGCGCCGGTGGCGCGATCCTTGTAGCGCAGGCCGGTGACCTTCTGGCCGTCGCCGGTGATCTCGGTGGTCTGCGCGTTCACGTGGATGGTCACGTTCGGCAGGCTCCTGAGCTTGTTCACGAGCACCGCGTCGGCCTTCAGCGCGTCGGCGAACTCGATCAGCGTGACGTGCTCGACCACGCCGGCCAAGTCGATCGCCGCCTCGACGCCGGAATTGCCGCCGCCGATCACCGCGACCTTCTTGCCCTTGAACAGCGGGCCGTCGCAGTGCGGGCAGTAGGCCACGCCCTTGTTGCGGTACTCGGCTTCGCCGGGCACGTTGACGTTGCGCCAGCGCGCGCCGGTGGAGAGGATCACCGCGCGGCCCTGCAACTGCGCGCCGTTGGCCAGCGTGATCGTCGTCGTGCCGCCCGGCTGCAGCGCCGGCTCGAGCTTCTCGACGCGCTGGCCGTTCATGATGTCGACGTCATAGTGGCGCGCATGCGCCTCCAGCGCGGCAGCGAACTTGGGTCCCTGCGTCTCGAGCACCGAGATGTAGTTCTCGATGCCCAGCGTGTCGAGCGTCTGGCCGCCGAAGCGCTCGGCGACGATGCCGGTCCTGATGCCCTTGCGTGCGGCGTACACCGCCGCAGCCGCGCCGGCCGGGCCGCCGCCGACGATCAGCACGTCGAACACGTCCTTCTTCGCCAGCTTGGCCGCGTCGCGCGCGGCCGCACCGGTGTCGATCTTGGCGAGGATCTCGCCGATCTCCATGCGGCCCGAGCCGAAGGGCTGGCCGTTCAGGAAGATCGTCGGCACCGCCATGATCTTGCGCTCGGTGACTTCGGCCTCGAACAGGCCGCCGTCGATCGCCACGTGGCGGATGCGCGGGTTGAGCACCGCCATCAGGTTGAGCGCCTGCACGACGTCGGGGCAGTTGTGGCAGGTCAGCGACATGTAGGTCTCGAAGGCGAAGTCGCCGTCGAGCGATCGGATCTGCTCGATCACTTCGGCCTCGAGCTTGGGCGGGTGGCCGCCGGCCTGCAGCAGCGCCAGCACCAGCGAGGTGAACTCGTGGCCCATCGGGATCGCCGCGAAGCGCACGCCCATGTCGGCACCGGCCCGCGTGATCTGGAACGACGGCTTGCGCGCATCGGTGCCGTCGAAGCGCGCATGCACCATCGGATGCAGCGCCGCGATCTCCTCGATCAGCTCGCGCATCTCGGCCGAGGCCTCGCGCTCGTCGAGCGAGGCGATCAGCTGCACCGGCTCGCGCAGGCGCTCGAGGTACGAGGCGAGTTGAGTCTTGAGGCTATCGTCCAACATGGCAGTGCTCCGATGTGATCAGGCGTGATCAAGCAACCGCCGCGGATCCGGCTCTGCCGGTCCGCTGGCGGTGCCCCCTCGAGGGGGAGCGCCGTCAGGCGCTACGGGGGTGGGAGATCAGATCTTCCCGACGAGGTCGAGAGACGGCGTCAGCGTCTTCGCGCCCTGCTGCCACTTGGCCGGGCACACCTGGCCCGGGTTCTTGGCCACGTACTGGGCGGCGGTCAGCTTGCGCAGCGTTTCCTTGACGTCACGCGCGATGGCGTTGTCGTGGATCTCGGCGGTCTTGACCACGCCTTCCGGGTTGATGATGAAGGTGCCGCGCAGCGCCAGGCCTTCTTCCTCGATGTGCACGCCGAAGGCGCGCGTCAGCTTGTGGGTCGGGTCGCCGACCAGCGGGAACTTGGCCTTGCCGACGGCGGGGCTGGTCTCGTGCCACACCTTGTGCGAGAAGTGCGTGTCGGTGGTGACGATGTAGACCTCGGCGCCGGCGTCCTTGAAGGCGGCGTAGTTGTCGGCCGCGTCTTCCACTTCGGTCGGGCAGTTGAAGGTGAACGCCGCCGGCATGAAGATCAGCACCGACCACTTGCCCTTCATCGACTCGTTGCTGACCTCGATGAACTTGCCGTTGTGGAAGGCGTTGGCCTTGAACTCGGGAACTTGCGTGTTGATGATCGACATGGTGATTTCCTTGTGTTGGAGAAATGGCCGAAAGGATCGGACAGGCGCCATTCTGTGTGCGCCGCAGCATATTGGGGTTTGATTGAAGAAATCTTGACGATTGGCCAAGACTATCGAACCGGCCGGTCCCGACCGGCTGCCGGGCGGCGATCGAGTGCTGCGCTCAGTCCAGCGCCAGTACCCGGTCGCCCGGCTCGGCGGTGCAGCCGGCGGCGATCGGCGTCCAGCCCTGGCGCGTCACCACCCGGGTGCCCGCCTGGCAGAACTCCACGCGGCGCGCCTGCGGCCAGCGGGCATGCACGAAGGCCTCGATCGACGAGGGCATGCTGACCCGGTACACCGCGCCGGCGAGATCCTCTGGCGGGTGGTCGGCATGGTGCAGCCAGGGCACCACCGCGGTCAGCCACATCATCGGCGCGAAGCCGACGCGGAACTCGTGCGGCGCATAGCCCGCGCCGCGCAGCCAGCCCTGGGCCTGCGCGCGGGCGTCGGCGCCAGCCGGCGTGCCGCCCCAGGCCATGCCCATCAGCTCGGCCACCCACTGGTTGCAGTTCAGGTAGCGCTGCGCCCAGGCGTGCGCGTTCGCGCTGTACTCGCCGGCCAGCAGCGACAGCGCGGCACGGTCGTCGAGCGCCGTGCGCTCCAGTGCGGTGGCCGCCTCCTCGGGCAGGAACACCAGCGAGACGTAGCCGCCATCGCTGCCGCCCATGCCGAGCAGGAAGGCGGTCAGCCCCTGGTCGAACAGGCGGGGGCGTTTCTCCTCGCAGGCGTAGTAGAGCTGGCGCACCGACCACGGCGCCATCGCGCTGCCCTGCAGCGTGAGACCGGCATGGGAGTAGCGCTCACCGAAGCGTGAGAGGTCGATGCCCGCGCGCGAGACCAGCGCGACGCGCTGGCCGGAGCCCTGCAACTCGCTGCGCACCACCTCGGCGAAACGGAACAGCCGGTCGCGCTGCTCGTGCGTGAGCTCGGTGGGCGTGTCGCAGTAACGCAGCGCGCCGGCCTGGGCGGTGCCCGCCGCCAGCGCGAACGCCAGCGTCGCGGCCGCGCGCCAGGCGCGCATCGGCGCGGGGGTCAGAGCTCGACCGGGCGGGTCTGCAGCTCGCGGTACCACTCGTCCTTCAGCGCCATGAAGAAGCCCTTGAGCGTCTTGGCCTGCGCGAACTCCAGGCCGTAGGGCTTCTGGCGCGCCACCACCACGGCGCCCTGGGCGAGGCGGCCCTGCTCCACCACCTGCTGCGGCAGGTAGAGGAAGAACTCGTCCTGCGCCTTGCCGGCGGTGAGCTCCACCGCCTGCAGCTTGAGGCGCTGCGTGCCGGGCTGGCCGTCGACCGCGGCCACCTCGATGATGCGGTACTCGCCCTCGGCGACGTTGCGGTCGCCCGAGGAGCTCTTGCTGGAGCGCTCGATCGAGCCGGAGATGCTGCCGATGCTCTGCGACGAGGCCGAGGAGGCCGACGACGCGGACGACGCCGGGTCGGCCCAGGCCGGCGCGACGAAGCCAGCGGCAACGAGGGCCGCGAGCGCGACGCGATGCATGAGACGGGCCATGGACTGCTCCTTCCGGTGTGCGAACGTGCGCGATGCTAACGCGCGCATGTTTCCGGTCCGTTGCGGGTTGTGTCACCGCGTCCGGCGGCCTTGGCATAGCATCGCGGCGCCGTGACGACCTTCGCCCACGACCGACACCGAGGTGCCGCCGCCGCGCTGTGCGCCGTGATGCTGGCCGCGTCGCTCGCGGGCTGCGGCTCGGGCCCGAAGTCGGTCGGCCGGGACGGACCTGAGGCCAACCCGCCCGCGGGACTGGCCGGTGTGCCCGATGCCGAGCCGCGCATCGAGCCGATCCGCAACGGCGGGCCGAACCGGCCGTACGAGGTGCTCGGCCAGACCTACACGCCGATCACGCAGGACCGCGCCTTCCGGGAGCGCGGCCTGGCCTCCTGGTACGGCCGCAAGTTCCACGGACGGCGAACGGCCAGCGGCGAGGTCTACGACATGTACGCGATGACGGCCGCGCACCCGACGCTGCCGATCCCGAGCTACGCGCGCATTCGCAATCCGGCCAACGGCCGCGAGGTGATCGTGCGCATCAACGACCGCGGGCCCTTCCACAAGGGCCGCATCGTCGACCTCAGCTACACCGCCGCCCTGAAGCTCGACCTGCTGCGCGGCGTGGCGCCGGTGGAGCTCGAGCGACTGACCTTTGCCGACATCCGCAGCGGCGCGTGGCGGCGCGGATCGTCCGCCCCGGCCGACGTGCCCGATCGCCTCGAGCCGGCCGATGCCGCCGTGGCGACTGCGCCGGCGGTGGCGGCCGCCATGCCGGAAGCCACCGCGGCAACCGCGACGGGCGAGCCCGATTCGGCTGCGTTGCGCCCGCTGGCGAGCGCGCCCAAGGGCTACTGGATCCAGCTCGGCGCCTTCCGCCAGCGTGACGGCGCCGAGAGCTTCCAGCGCCGCGTCGCCGATGAACTCGAGTGGCTCTCGCCACGGCTGGCGGTGTTCGTCGACACGCCGTTGTTCCGCCTCCAGGCTGGCCCCTACGCGAGCCGCGAGGAGGCGCGCGAGGGCGCGGAGCGCGTGCGCGAGGCGCTGCAACTGGTGCCGCTCATCGTCGAGCGGCGCTGAACTTCACTTCTTCGCAGAGAAGTGCTCGTCGTAGCGGTGCACGAAGTCCTTGTTGGCGAGCGGCAGGTGGCAGGCGCGGCAGGTCGCGAGGTCTTCGGGGCCCTTGGTGCGGCCATCGGCGAGGTAGCTCGCGTAGACCCAGTTGCCGTTGCGCAGCGCCTCGGGCACGTCCTGGCCCCAGCCGGCACCCTTGCCCATCACGAAGACGCGCAGCAGGTCGGCCTTCATCAGCTTGCCGTCGGGGCCGGTGGCGAGCTTGCCGTCGGTGCTCTCGAGCACCGAGTAGTTCTCCATCACGAACACCGTGCCCTGCGGGAATCCGCCGGCGGCCGTGGCAGCGGCCGCAGCCGGGTTCATGTAGATCTCGCGCACCTGCTTGGCGTCGGGGCGCTGCACGGCCGAGAGGAACTTGGGCCAGCTCTTGTAGTCGGCGGGCACGGCAAGCTCGCCGTCCTTGGGTGCGCCGGGCATCATGGCGCAGCCGCTCGCGAGCAGGGCGGCGGCGAGGCAGGCGGTCAGCAAACGGGGCATGGCGTCTCCTGTGGTGTTGCGATTGATGCGGGTCAATCGTACGAGACAGTCTCCACGAAGCGTGCGTCCTCGTGCAACCCCCAGTAGGCTGCCTGCAGACGGCGCGTCACCGGGCCGAACTCGCCGGCCGCCCGCCCGGCCACCGGCACGCCATCGACGCGGCTGATGCCGATCACGCCGCCGCCGGTGCTGCTGAGGAACACCTCCTCCGCGCGGCGCAGCGCGGCCACCGGCAGCAGCGCCTCGCGCACCGGCAGGCCTTCCGCGCGCGCCAGCTCGATGACCGTGCGCCGCGACACGCCCTCGAGCACGCCGGCGGCCGGCGTGAGCAGCTCGCCGTCGACCCACGCGAAGACGTTGAAGCCCGGGCCCTCGGTGACGTGGCCCGCGCCGTCGACCAGCACCGCCGTCTCGGCGCCGCGGTCGTAGGCCTGGAACAGCGCGCTCACCATGTCGAGCCAGTGGTAGTTCTTGACGCGCGGGTCGACGCTTGCCGGCGCGATGCGCTGCACGTCGCTGACGAACAGGTCGACGCCGCGCGCCTGCTTCTGCGGATCGGCGATCCACACGAACGGGATCGCGAAGGCCATGAAGCGGTTGGTGCAGCTGCGCGGGTCGCGCGAGCCCGGCGCCGGCCGGCCACGCGTGCACAGCACCTCGACGTAGGCCTCGCGCAGGCCGCTGCGGCGCACGCACTCGTGCATCACGGCGCGCACCTGCTCGCGTGGCACGCCCGGGTCGAGGCGCAGGCGCGCCATGCTGGCGAAGAAGCGGTCGAGGTGGTCGTCGAGGCGGAAGAACTTCCCCTGCCAGACATGGGCGACGTCGTAGGTGGCGTCGCTGTGCAGGAATCCCCAGTCGAAGATCGAGATCTTCGCGTTCTCGGGGTCAACGTACTGACCGTCGACGAATGCACAGCCGGGCATCGATGGCTCCTGCTCGGGGAAGGGCGGCACAGTATGCTCCGCCGACCATGCCCACGCCCTCCGCCGCCGTGCCGCGCCAGGTGCTGCTCTTCTCGGGCCACCTGATCGATGCACCTGGCCGCGTGCCGCCGCGCTTTCCCGCCAGCAAGGAGGCCAGCGCGTCCCGGCGCATCGCCGATCTGCTGGGGCGCCTCGACGCCGGCCCCGGCGACCTCGCGCTGACACAGGGCGCCGCGGGCGGTGACCTGCTGTTCGCCGAAGCGTGCATCGCGCGCGGCGTGCCCGTGCAGCTGCTGCTGCCCTTGCCCGAGCGTGAGTTCATCGAACGCTCGATGCTGGTCTGCGACGGCGGCGAGGCCTGGCGGACGCGCTACCAGGCCCTGAAGCCTCGGCTCGCCCGGGCGCCGCGCCTGGCCGACGCGGCACTCGGCCCGCTCGGGGCTGGCGACGATCCTTTCGAGCGCGCCAACCGCTGGCTGCTCGACACCGCGCTGGCCCTCGGCCCCGAGCGGCTGCAGTTCATCGCCCTCTGGGACGGTGCCGGCGGCGACGGGCCGGGCGGCACGCGGCACATGGTCGAGTCGGTGCGCCGCGCACGCGGCCATGTGCACTGGATCGACACCCGCACGCTGTAGTTCCTGACGACCTTCCACCCGATAGGGGTTGACCCCGCCACGCCAACGGTGCTGTCATCGGCTCCCTCGAAGGAGCAGCCCCATGGCCACCCGCAGCGCGAAGGACAAGGACAAGGCGAGTGCACCGTTGGCACTGCGCGCGGTCGAGGAGGGCAGCGCGCAGGCGCTGGTGACCTCCGGCGAGGACGTGACGCTGCGCAGTGCGCGGCGCGTGCGCGTCGGTGCCGCCTCGCGTGATGCGGCCGGTGCCGCGGCGCGGATCGACGTGCGGCCCGACGACGCGGTGTGCGTCGAGTACGAGAACGGCGTGCGCCTGTGGATGCGCGCCGACGACCTCCTGCGCGAGCGCGGCCGGCCGGCCGCCACCCGCGGCCACGAGGCGCCCGCGTGGGAGATCGACGTCGCGCCGCGGCTCGGCAGCGTGCGCGACGACCAGGCCGGCGGGGCCGACCGCGGGCTGGTCGGCATCGGCATCAAGGTGCTGGAGTTCTTCGGCGTCGACGTGGCCGCCAAGTCGGCCCGGGTGATCGGCGACAAGTTCGAGCTCAAGCAGCTGAAGCTGCCCGAGGGCACGGCGCCTGGGCTGTTCCGCGTGTCGCTGGGCGCGGAGCCGGCGCTCGCGCGCATCGCCGATGGCAAGGGCCCGGGCACGGTGGCGGTCGGCCAGCCGGTGCTGGTGTTCCTGCACGGCACCATGTCCAGCCTCGCGGGCAGCTTCGGCGCGCTGTGGTCGGCCAGCGGCGACGAAGGCGGCCAGGCCGCGGCCGCGGTGCGCGCCGCGATGCAGCGCCGCTACGGGCGCGAGGTCTACGCCTTCGAGCACCGCACGCTCACCCACAGCCCGATCCGCAACGCGCTCGAGCTCGCGCGCGAGCTGCCGGTGGGCGCGCAGCTGCACCTGGTGTCGCACTCGCGCGGCGGCCTGGTCGGCGAGCTGATGTGCCTGGCCGGGCGCAACAAGGCAGACGACCCGCTGCGCGGCGAGCTGCTCGGCCAGCTGTTCGCGGCCGACCGCACGGTGGCCGAGCAGCTCGGCCTGGGGGCGCTCGACGGCGACGAGGCCCAGGCGCGCGACGCGGCCTACGCGGAAGATCGCCAACTGCTCGCCGAGTTGGTGAAGACGCTCGACGACAAGCGCATCCAGGTGCAGCGCTTCGTGCGCGTGGCCTGCCCGGCGCGCGGCACCACGCTCGCCTCGGGCCGGCTCGACCGCTGGATGTCGGTGATCAACTTCCTCACCGGAGACGGCCTCATCGGCGGCACGGCCGACTTCCTGCTGGCCGTCATCAAGCAACGCACCGACCCGCGCACGCTGCCCGGCATCGAGGCGATGATGCCCGGCTCGGCGCTGACGCGGCTGCTGCACCTGCCGCAGCTCAGCACCACCGCCGACCTGAGCGTGATCTGCGGCGACGTGCAGGGCAAGGGCCTGTTCGGCCAGCTGAAGATTCTCGCGCTCGACTGGTTCTACGGGAGCGACCACGACCTGGTGGTGAACACCGGCTCGATGCTCGGCGGCATCGCGCGTGCGGGGGGCGCGGCGCGCTTCCGCCGCGACGAAGGCGAGCAGGTCAACCACTTCCGCTACTTCACCAACCGCAAGTCGATCGACTGGCTGGCCGATGCGCTGGCGCGCGAAGACGGCAGCGACGCCGGCTTCGCCCCGCTGGCCGAGGCGCCGCACGAGGAGCCGCGCTGGCGTTCGGCGGTGCGCGCGAGCCGCTCGGTCAGCACGCCTCGGCCCATCGTCGTGATGATCCCGGGCACGATGGGCAGCGCGATGTCGGCACGCGACCGTGCCGTCTGGCTCGAGTATTTCCCGTTGATGAAGGGCGGGCTGGGCGACATCGGCATCGAGCAGCCCGACGTGCGGCCCACCGACCTGCTGGACGACTTCTACGGCCCGCTGATCGAGCACCTGACGCGCACGCACCGCGTCGAGATCTTCCCTTACGACTGGCGTCGCTCGGTGCGCGAGGCCGCGCAGCTGCTCGCCACGCGGCTCGAAGGCCTGCTGCCCGAGGCGGAACGCACACGCCAGCCGGTGCATATCGTCGCGCACTCGATGGGCGGCCTGGTGGCTCGCGCGATGATCGCCGACGGCGGCGCCGGCGCGCAGGCCTGGCGCCGCATGAGCGCACTGCCCGGCAGCCGGCTGCTGATGCTCGGCACGCCCAACCTCGGTTCGCACGAAGCGGTGCGCTGGCTCACCGGCACCAACCCGACCGAGGCCAAGCTCGCGCTGCTCGACTTCACCCGCAGCACCAACGGGGTGATCGACATCGTGCGCCGCTACCCCGGCCTCGCCGAGCTGCTGCCCTTCGACGACGAGCGCAGCCCCTGGGGCCAGGTGTCGACCTGGAAGCAGCTGAAGAGCGACCTGGGCGCCGGCTTCCCGCTGGTCGAGGACGCCGTGCTGCGCCAGGCGGCGGCCACCTGGAAGCTGCTGCGCGCCGCGCCGCCGGACGCGGGCCGGATGATCTATGTTGCCGGCTGCCAGAGCGCCACCGTGGTTGGCCATGAGGTGGTCGACGAGGAATTCGGCTTCGCACGCAAGCAGCTGCGCTTCATCGCCACCCGCGAGGGCGACGGCACCGTGAGCTGGGCCTCCGGGCGGCTCGCCGAGGTGCCCACCTACTACGCACCCGACACCGGCCATGACGAGCTGTGCAGCAACGCCGACGACCGGCGCATCTTCCGCGGCTACGTCGACCTGCTGCTGACCGGCAAGACCGACCAGCTGCCCGCCACGCCGCCCGGCCGGGCCCGCGCAGCAGGCGGCGAACCCGAGCGATTCGTGCTGCCGCCGCTGCCGGTGGCCGACGACCTGCCGGATGCGGCCGGTGTACGCGGTCTCGGCTTCGGCGGCCTGCGGCCTCGCCGTCGAGGCGCTGCCGCGGTGCGCTCGGCGCAACTGCGCGTGAGCATCCGCCATGGCGACCTGCGCTACGCGCGCTACGCGGTGCTGGTCGGCCACTACGCCGGGGACACCATCGTGAGCGCGGAGGAGGCGCTCGACCGCCAGATGAAGGGCGACCAGCCGCAGGGCCCGCTGTCGCGGCGACGCGATCTCGGCCTGTACCCCGGCCCGCACGGCACGCATGCGGTGTTCTTCAACGACGATCCCAACCGCCAGCCGCGTGGCGCGCTGGTGGTCGGCCTCGGCCAGGTGGGCGAGCTCGCCCCGGCCCGCCTCGAGACGGGTGCACGCGACGCGCTGCTCGAATACGCGCTGCGTCTGCAGACCTACACCTCCACCAGCCGCGGCGGGCCCGCTCCCGCAGCCGGCCGCATCAACGCCAGCGTGTGCTGCCTGCTGGTGGGTACCGGCGCCAACAGCCTGCAGCTGCGCGACTCGATCGAGGCGCTGCTGCGCGGCGCGCTCGCGGCCAACCGAAAGCTCGAGGATGCCAAGCTCGACCAGCAGGTGCTGATCGATCACGTCGAGTTCATCGAGCTGTTCGAGGATCTCGCGATCGCCGCGGCCAAGGAGCTCGCCGTGCTGACCGAGAGCGCCGACCTCGGCCCGCGCATCCAATGGCGCGAAGGCACCGTGATCCCCGGCGAGGGCCGCCGGCAGCGCAGCCGCTTCGACGCGGACCAGTCCTGGTGGCAGCGCATCGAGGTCACCGAGGACCGCCGTGCCGATTGCCTGCGCTTCGTCACCACCGCCGATCGCGCGCGGGCCGAGGAGTCGCTCGCCGAGGGCCAGCTGCTGCTGGCCGACCGCTTCATCGCGCAGGCCTGCGGCAGCGCCGCGGCCAGCAGCGAGGTCTCCAAGACGCTGTTCGAGATGCTGCTTCCGCAGCGCCTCAAGCAGAGCTCGCCCGACCAGCGCGCCATCGTGCTGCTGCTCGACGAGGCCGCGGCCCGCTTCCCGTGGGAACTGCTGGAAGACCGCTGGAGCCACCAGGGTCGGCCGCCGGCGGTGACGAGCGGCATCGTGCGCCAGCTCAAGAGCAGCGAGTACCGCATCGAGCCGCTGCACGCCTTCGAGAACACCGTGCTGGTGGTCGGCAACCCCGATCTCGACGGCTGGGCCACCTTCCCCGACCTGCCCGGCGCGCGCCGCGAGGCCGAGCGCGTGCGCAACCTGTTCGCGCGCGCCGGCTACGTGGCCGGCGAGGCGATCGACGCGCGCGCTACCGAGATCGTCGACCACCTGCACGCGCGGCCCTGGCGGGTGCTTCACCTGGCGGGCCACGGCGAACACGACTTCGAGATCGACGACACCGGCACCGTGTCCGATGCGGCCGCGGTGGCGGCGCAGGCCGCACCGGTGGAGCTGCCCGACGGGCGCCTCGCGGTACCGCTGAAGCGCCGCAAGAAGGTCTCGGGCATGGTGATCGGGCGCGACATGTTCCTGACCCCGGGCGACGTGAAGCAGATGCGTCACGTGCCGGAGCTGGTGTTCATCAACTGCTGCCACCTCGGCAACACCGGTGGCGGTGCCGCGCAGTTCAACCGGCTGGCCGCCAACCTGGGGGTGGAGTTCATCCGCATGGGCGTGCGCGCGGTGGTGTGCGCCGGCTGGGCGGTGGACGACGCCGCCGCGCTGACCTTCGCCGAGGCCTTCTACGGGCGCATGCTGGCGGGCTCCGAATTCGGTGACGCGGTGCGTCGCGCGCGCGCGGAGACCTGGAACGCGCATCCGGGCGTCAACACCTGGGGCGCCTACCAGTGCTATGGCGATCCCGGTTTCCGCCTCGTGCGAGACGCCAATGGCTTCGACCGCAGCCCGCCGCCGTCTTTCTTCGCACCGTCGGAGCTCGTGACCGAGCTCGACAACCTGACCGAGTCCATCGGCATGATCGGCCGGCGCCGCGAGCGCGACGAAGACGCGATCGCCGCGGAGCTGCGCCAGCGTATCGATGGTCTGCTCGCCCGCGTGCCCGACGCGGCGCGTGCCGGCTGGCTGAAGCGCGCCGACGTGTGCGCCTCGATGGGCTTCGCCTACGGCGAGGCCAAGCTGTTCGAGGAAGCCGTCGAATGGCTCGACCGCGCGCTGCGCTCGAGCGATGGCGACTGTCCGGTGCGGGCGGCCGAACAGTTCGCCAACTACCAGGTGCGGCTCGCCGCCCAGGCATGGGCAGCGCTGCGTGCGAGCGGCGTCGATCCGGACTCGCAGGCGATGCAGATTCGACGCAGCGAGCTGGCCGAGCAGATCGAGGCCGCGCTGGTCCAGCTCGACGTCATCAACTCGCGCGCCAGCACCGACGAGCGCCTGGTGCTGCTCGGCAGTGCCTGCAAGCGGCTGGCCTGGGTGCAGTCGGCCCGGCCGCGCGTCGAGGCGCTGCTCAACATGGCGCAGTACTACCGTGAGGCGCTCGACCGCCGCGGCGGCGACGACGTCTATTCCTTCAACAACTGGGCGGTGGCCTGCCTGCTGCTGCGTCGGCTCGACGCGGAGCGCGCGGTCGGCCCGTGGTTGGGTGCGCTGGCCGAGATGACCGAGCGGCAGGTCGCGTCGACCCGCACGAAGCTGGAGGAGTCACCGTCGCTGTGGCTGGCCACCGGCCTGGGTGACCTGCAGATCGTGCGCCTGCTGCTGGCGGCGGACGATCCGAAGGCCGATCCCGCGGCGCTGGGCCGTTCGGCCGGCGAGCTCTATGCGGCCGCGTTCGCGCGCGGCGCCAGCCCTCGCGAGGTGGCCTCGATCCAGGAGCACCTCGACTTCCTGATCGAGCTGACCGGTGATGGCGAGGCGCGGTGGCCGCGGCCGGTGGCCGAGGCCCTTGCCGCGGTGCGGCGCGCGATGTGACCCGAGGGAGACCGAGCATGGCCGGCCGAGACCTTTCCAGCACGCCCCTCGCGCAGCTGCGCATCGCGGAGCTCGATCCGCAGGATCGCGTCGCGCAGCATTTCCGCCTCTACGAGCTCACGGTCAGCGAGACCGCCGACCGCCAGCGCATCGACAATCGCATCGCCAGTGACGCGGTGCTGCGCAGCGCCGTGCACCTCGCGCGCCAGGTGCTCGACCCGATCCGCGAGGCTTTCGGCAGCTTCTCGCCCAACAGCGTGTACCGCTCGCAGGCGCTGGAGCGTTCGATCAAGGGCAAGCCGTCGAGCTGGATCTCCACCAGCCAGCACACCGAAGGCCGGGCCTGCGACGTGGAGATCGTCGCCAAGCCCACGCTCGAACTGGCGCGATGGGCGAGCCAGACGCTGCCCGACTTCGACCAGATCATCTGCGAGTGCTACGACCCGCGGAAGGGCCCGAACTCGGGCTGGGTGCACATCTCGCTGCTGCCGCCCGGCGCCGGCCGCAACCGGCGCCAGACCCTCAGCTATGTGGTCGACGCGGCCAGCGGCCGGCTCGTCTACGTCAACGGGCTGCAGTCCAGCGAGGGCTGAGCCCGGCCCGATTCAGCGCGTCGCGAAGCAGTAGAACTGCCCGCTGCCGCCGGTGGCCTTGAGCGCATCCTGGCTGCAGCCGCGCGAGGGGTGCGAGGCGTTCCACGAGCGCGACGCGTCGTCGTCGCGCAGGCCGATGCGGTCGTGGTGGCCCACCCAGGCCGAGCCCTCGCCGCTCTTGGTCCAGTTGCCGCAGGTGCTGTCGCTGTCGCCGAGCACGGCGCGGCCGTCGGGCGTGGAGCCCGTCAGCATGTCATGCGAGTTGGGCGTGTCGCCGCGGCCGTTGACCACGTCGCCCTTCTCGGTCAGCGCGGTCTGCTTGCTGAGGTTGTTGCTGCCGTGCAGGCCGGCCACGTCGCTGGCGATGGTCACACCCTTGGCGTTGACCCACGGGCCGCTGCCGATGCGCTCGCGCGCATTCACGCCGCTGTTGCCGGTGGTGCTGAGGTAGGCGCGCCAGCCCTTGCCGCCCGCGCCCACCGAGGCGGCCAACGCCTCGCAGTGCGCATCGGCGCCGGCCAGCCCGCCGAGGTCGCCGCCGCGGCCGCTGCCGACGCTGGTGACGAAGAAGCTCATCGGGTTCGACGGGGCGGCGGCGCAGCCGGCGAGCAGGGCGGCGAGCGCGAAGGTGCGGGGAAGGCGGGTCATCGTGTCTCCTCGTGGGCCGGAAGTGGCCCACGGCGTACGAACCGCGGGCCGGGATTCATCCGCGAGGGCCGCCGTCAGCGGCCGCCGCTCACGTCCAGGATCGCGCCGGTGGTGTAGCTGGCCGCGTCCGACAGCAGCCACACGATCGCCTGCGCCACCTCGTCGGCACTGCCGGCACGCTGCATCGGCACCATCGGCGCCATCTGCTTCGCGCGCTCGGGCAGGCCGCCGGAGGCATGGATGTCGGTCTCGATGATGCCGGGCCGGATCGCGTTGACGCGCACGCCCTCGGTGGCCACCTCGCGGGCCAGGCCGACGGTGAAGGTGTCGATCGCGCCCTTGGCGGCGGCGTAGTCGACGTACTGCCCCGGCGAGCCGAGGCGCGCGGCCGCCGAGCTGAGGTTGACGATCGCGCCGCCGCGGCCGCCGTGCTTCGTCGACATCCGCCGCACCGCCTCGCGCGCGCAGTGGAAGCTTCCGAACACGTTGATCGCGAACATGCGCTGAAGGCGCGCGGCGTCCATCTCGTCGACGCGCGCCGGCAGGTCGACCACGCCGGCGTTGTTGACCAGCCCGGCGAGCGGCGGCAGCTCGCGGTCGACGCGCGCGAACAGCGCGGCCACCTGGGTGGCGTCGGCCACGTCGGCCTGCATCGCGATCGCCGTGCCGCCGGCCGCGCGGATCGAGGCCACCAGTGCCTCGGCCGCGGCAGCGTCGCGCGTGTAGTTGACGGCCACCGCATGGCCGAGGGCGGCCAGCTGCCGGCACGCGGCCGCACCGATGCCGCGGCTGCCGCCGGTGACGACCACGCTGCCCCGGGGCTCATTCGTCATCGCCACCTCCGCTGTCGGCCGAGGGCGCTTCCTGGGCCTTCTTGTCGAGCACCGGCTGAAGCTCGGCCAGGCCGTCGACGAAGCGGTCGGCCGGCACCGGCCGTGCGAGCCGCAGCGCCGGCGGCTGGAAGCTGCTGAGGTAGAGGTCGCTGCCGAGGCGCTCGTTGCGCTGCTGCTGGTTCCACAGCGTCAGCCCGGTGGCCGCCACGAAGGCCGCCAGCGCCACGCCCCGCATCAGCCGCGGCCGCGCCGGCTCGACGCCGAGCAGGTGGTAGTACAGCGCCGCCGCGCCGATGGCGTAGCCGGCGACGAAACCGAAGTCCGACACCCAGGGCCAGGACAGCGAGAAGGCGATCACGCCCGGCAGCGCGCTGACCACCAGCCACGCCAGCGAGGAGAGCAGGAACACGCGCAGGTGCCAGCCCGCATGCGTCTGGCGCGTGAACAGCTTGGACAGCAGCGACCACAGCGCGATCCACACCGCCGTGCCCATCAGCGTGGCCAGCGCCATGCTGCCGAGCGCGCGCAGGAACACGTCGGGGTCGCTGGCGAGCCAGGTCTCGAAGGCCAGGCCGAGCGCCAGCGCGGCGCCGGCGGCCACCAGCGGGCCGGCGCTGCGCAGGCGCGAGGCCGAGGCGGGCAGCGGCAGCTCGGCCGCGAGCGAGTCGCCGGCACGGCGCAGCCGCAGCCGCGTGCGGCCGGCCAGCAGCTCGATCGCATCGCCGTCGTCGCGCAGCGCCTGCCGCTCGCCGGCCGCCACGCGGCGCGTGCCGACCAGCACGCCGTTGGCGGTCTGCAGCGCCTGCAGTGCCAGGCCGCTGCCTGCGACGTCGCCTTCGAGGTCGATCACGCAGTGATGCGGCGCCACGTGCGGGTCGCCGAGCGAGAGGTCGTTGTCGAGCGCGCGGCCGATGCGCAGCGGCCAGGCCATCACGCGCTGCGACTGGCGTACCTGCCCGTCGCGGTCGAGCACCTCGACGATGGCCAGCGGCGTGCCGTCGCTCATTTCGCCACCCGCTCGTAGGCCTGGAGGTAATGGCGCACCAGCCGCTGCGCGTTGGCGAAGCTCACGCCCTGCACGTCGAAGCGGCCCTGCACGCCGGCGGTCGGCTGGTCGATCGTGGCCACCAGCACCGAGAGGTCGTACAGCCCGGGCAGCTTCTTGTAGGCGCGCAGGCAGGCCACCGCGCGCAGCACCAGGCCGTCGCGGTCGACGAAATCCTCGTGGCACTGCGGGCGCGTCTGCAGGTCGTTGCGCAGCCGCGTGAACGACTCGTTGCGGAAGCTCTGCCCGTGCTGCGCGGCGAAGCGCAGCGCGCCGAGCTTGCTGCCGTCGTAGCTCTCGTGGCGCACCGAGATCGCGCCGGTGTTGAACTCGCCGGCGAAGATGTGCGTGTCCATCACGCAGTCGGAGCGCTCCATGTCGAGGCCGCCGGTGCGCGAGGCCTCGCTGCCGCCCCAGCAGCGCATGAAGCCGTCCTGCGGCACCGGCACGCGGTAGCGCGGGTGCGTGTCGGGCTTCCAGCCCTGCGCGATGAAGCGGTCGGTCAGCTCCGACTGGTGCGCCTGCAGCTGCAGCGCCACCTCGGCGTGCGCCGGCGTCTTCAGCGGCGCGCCGTCCTTGGAGCGCGCCAGCAGCGCGGCGACGAAGTTCGCCGGCACGAGGAAGCTCACCTGCTCGCCGTCGATGCGCCGTGCCACGTTGACGCCGATCACCTGGCCGTCCTGGTCGAGCGCCGGGCCGCCGCTCATGCCGCCGGAGAGCGCACCACCGAAGAAGATCTGCGGGTAGAAGCTGCGCTTGACGAGGCCGTTGTAGTTGCCCTCCATCACCGCGAAGCCGACGTCCAGCGGGTTGCCCAGCGAGTAGATGCGCTCGCCTTGTGCGAGCGCGCGCCCGGCCGGGCGCAGCGCCAGCGCGTCGAAGCGGCGCGTGCCGGCGTCGCCGGCCTTCAGCAGCGCGAGGTCGTGGCGCACGTCGATCGCGAGAATGGTCACCGGCGCCTCGCGGCCGTCGGCCGTCACGTAGACGAGGTCGTGGCGCTCCGGCTTGAGCGCGGCCTGGCTGACGACGTGGAAGTTGGTGACGAGGTGGCCTTCGGGCGTGACGAAGAAACCCGAGCCCACCGAGGTCTGGCTGGCGCGGCCCTTGAGCACGGTGCGGATCTGCACCAGCTGCGAGCGCGCCTGCTCGTAGACCTTGCGCGCCGAGAGCGAGAGCGTGGTGCCGGTGGCGTCGCCGTTGTCGGGCGCCGCGGCGGCCGGGGCCGGGGCGGGCGGCTGGGCCGATGCGGCCAGCGCGAGGGCGAGCGCGAGGCCGCCCAGGCCGGCCCGGGGGAGGCGGCTGCAGCCGCGGGGTCGGGCAGGCTTCATCGAAATCCATTCTACGGGCGGGCGTTTGTCCCGGTGCGGCGCGGGCCTCGGCGCGACAGAATCGGCGCGGTCCCGATCACGCGCCCATCGCCATGCAACGCCGTCGCCTGCTGCTCGCTTCCACCGCCGTTCTCGCGGCACCCGCCCTCGTGCGCGCGCAAGCGCTCGAGAAGCCCAAGCTCACCATCGCCGTGGGCGGCAAGAACCTGCTGTACTACCTGCCGCTGACCATCGCCGAGACGCAGGGCTTCTTCAAGGCCGAGGGGCTGGACGTGACCATCGCCGACTTCGCCGGCGGCTCGCAGGCGCTGCGTGCGGTGGTGGGCGGCAGCGCCGACGTGGTGTCGGGCGCCTTCGAGCACACGCTGAACATGCAGAGCAAGGGCCAGGCGCTGCGCGCCTTCGTGCTGCAGGGCCGCGCGCCGCAGATCGTGCTCGGCGTGAACCCGAAGACGATGCCCGGCTACAAGTCGCTCGCCGACCTGAAGGGCAGGAAGATCGGCGTCACCGCGCCGGGCTCGTCGACCAACGTGATGGCGAACTTCGTGCTCGCCAAGGCTGGCATCAAGCCGAGCGAGGTCTCGATCATCGGCGTGGGCGCGGGCAACGGCGCGGTGGCCGCGATGCGGGCCGGCCAGATCGACGCGATCAGCAACCTCGACCCGGTGATCACGCTGCTGCAGCGCTCGGGCGACCTGAAGATCGTGTCCGACACGCGCATCGTGGCCGAAGCCGACAAGGTGTTCGGCGGGCCGATGCCGGCCGCCTGCCTCTACGCGCCGCAGACCTTCATCGACAAGCACCCCGCCACCGTGCAGGCGCTGGCCAACGCGATGGTGCGCGCCGACAAGTGGATCCAGGCCGCCGGCCCGGGCGAGATCATCAAGGCCGTGCCCGAGAACTACCTGCTCGGCGACCGCGCGGTGTACATCGATGCCTTCATGGCCGCCAAGGGCGCGCTCTCGCCCGATGGCCTCTTCCCCGAGGCCGGCGCGGCCACCGCGGTGCGGGCCCTGCAGAGCATCGACGACACGCTCAAGGGCGTGAAGTTCGACCTGGCCGGCGCCTGGACGAACGATTTCGTCCGCAAGGCGCTGGCCAAGGTCGCCAAGGGCTGAGGCGCTACTTCTTCAGCGGCCCCGGGTTCTCGGCGAGGTACTTCTCCATTTCCTCGGGCGAGATGCTGCCGTCCTTGTTGGTGTCGATGCGGCCCCAGTCGCGCGTGGCGCCCACCGATTCGGCGGGCTTCTTCGCGGCGGCGTGGGGCGTGCTGGTGGCAGGCTTCTTGGCGGGCTCGGCCGCCGTGGCGGCACCGGCGAGCGCGATCAGGGCCAGCGGGGCCCAATGGCGAAGCGTCATCGTCATGTCTCCGTGGTGAAGGGATGGTGGTGCAGCGCTGCGGTTGGCATGGAGCGCGTGACGCGGTTTTGAGTTCCGCGCCATCGTCAGCATCCCTACACTGCAAAGGCCTTTGCCCGACCTGCCAATGACCGCTTCCACCGCACCCGCCGCGCTCGAACTGCGCGGCATCACCTGCACCTTCGTCGACCGCCACGACGCGGCGCAGCGCTACACCGCCGTGCGCGACGTGACGCTGTCCATCGGCGCGGGCGAGTTCGTCAGCGTGGTCGGGCCGACCGGCTGCGGCAAGAGCACGCTGCTGAACGTCGGCGCCGGCCTGCTCGCGCCGAGTGCCGGCGAGGTGCGGGTGTTCGGCGCACCGCTCGAGGGACTGAATGCGCGCGCCGGCTACATGTTCCAGGCCGAGAGCCTGATGCCGTGGCGCACCGCGCTCGCCAACGTGATGGCCGGGCTGGAGTTCCGCGGCGTGCCCGACGCCCGCGAGCGCGCCAGCGAGTGGCTGCGCCGCGTCGGCCTCGGCGCCTTCGGCGACCGCTATCCGCACCAGCTCAGCGGCGGCATGCGCAAGCGCGTGTCGCTCGCGCAGACGCTGGCACTCGACCCCGACATCATCCTGATGGACGAGCCCTTCTCGGCGCTCGACATCCAGACCCGCCAGCTGATGGAGAACGAGGTGCTGGCCTTGTGGGCGGCGAAACGGAAGGCGGTGCTCTTCATCACGCACGACCTCGACGAGGCGATCGCGATGAGCGACCGCGTCGTCGTGCTCTCCGCCGGCCCGGCCTCGCACCCGATCGGCGAGTTCGTCGTCGACCTCGATCGTCCGCGCGACGTCGCCGAGGTGCGCAGCACGCCGCGCTTCATCGCGCTGCACCAGGCCATCTGGGGCGTGCTGCGCGACGAGGTGCTCAAGGGCTACCAGCAGCAGCTGGCGGCCTGAGCGGCGGTGCGCCGATCATGTGGAAACTCATCAAGCCCCGCCCCGGCAACCTGCGGCTGTGGCAGCTCGCGGTGCTGGTGCTGGTGTTCGGGCTCTGGCACGTGCTGACCACGCCCGGGCTGATCCCGCCCTTCGTGTTCGACAACGATCGCCAGGCCGCGTTCTTCTTCGGCGAGCCGCGCGTCATCTTCGAGCGCATCTGGGCCTGGTTCGTCACCGGCGCCGACATCTACCAGCACCTGTGGGTGACGCTGGTCGAGACCGTGCTCGCCTTCGGCATCGGCACCGGGCTGGGCCTGGTGTTCGGGCTGTGGCTCGCGCTCAGCCCGATGGCGGCGGCCATCCTCGACCCCTACATCAAAGCGGCCAACAGCATGCCGCGCGTGATCCTCGCGCCGATCTTCGCGGTGTGGTTCGGGCTGGGCATCGCGAGCAAGGTGGCGCTCGGCGTCACGCTGGTGTTCTTCATCGTCTTCTTCAACGTCTACCAGGGCGTGAAGGAGGTGAGCCCGGTGGTGCTGGCCAACGCGCGCATGCTCGGCGCGAGCCCGCGCCAGCTGCTGCGCCACGTCTACCTGCCGAGCGCCACGAGCTGGGTGTTCAGCTCGTTGCACACCAGCGTCGGCCTGGCCTTCGTCGGCGCGGTGGTGGGCGAGTACCTCGGCTCGTCGCGCGGCGTCGGCTACCTGATCCTGCAGGCCGAGGGCGCCTTCGACATCAACACGGTGATGGCCGGCATCCTCGTACTCACCGCCTTCGCGCTCGCGCTCGACGCCGCGGTCGGCCGCATCGAGCGGCGGCTGATGAAGTGGCAGCCGCGCAGCGGCGAGACCGAGAAGCTGTAGAAGGCCCCGGTGCGGCTCAGCACAGGCGGTAGACGTCGAGCAGCACGGCGCGCGCATCGCGCTGGCCCACCGCGATGGCCATCACCTTGTTCAGGTGCGCCCAGGCCGGCGCGCCGGTGGTGAAGCGCATCAGCGTGCGGAAGAAGTAGGCGTCGCGCGGCACCGCCTCGCCGCGCGCCAGGCGTGCCATCACCTCGTCGGGGCCGTGGCGCAGGCCGTCGCTCTTCACCTCGATCAGCGCGCCGTCGGCGGTGCGCAGCACGTAGTGCGCGGCGATCTCCAGCGCGCCGTCGCAGCGCGCCACCTGCCAGTCGATGCCGCCTTCGACCAGCTCGGCGTCGAGCTCGGGGCCGCGCGCCCAGCCGCTGCCCAGCGGCACGTAGCGGCGTTCGCCGGCCGGCGCGGCACCGAGGCTGACGAGCGCACCGACCTCGCAGCGGACCTGCGTCATCGGTACCAGGGCCGGGGCGGGCGGGAACGGATTCATGCTGGGCTCTTTCCCCAATGGACAGGCGGAGTCGGTTGCCAATCATCGGCAGGTCCGGCGAGTCGTGCACGTCGGCCGAGAGGATGACGAGATGTCCGAGCTTCACCCCGCGGCGGTCGGCGAACCGTCGACCCAGCGCGCCCTGGCCGGGCTGATCGGTGCGATCGGCGCGCCTGGTTTCGCTACCGAGGCGCTCGAAGCGCTCAACGCGCCGCTGCAGGCGGCCTCGTGGTCGATCTACCGCGTCTGGCGCGACCGCGCACCGGTGCTGCACGGCTCGGCCAGCCGTGGCGTGACCGACACCACGCGCGACTGCTTCCAGGCCTACAGCGACGGCCTGTACCGGCGCGACCGCAGCTTCGACCGCGTCGACGCCGCCGGCGCGCCCGGCCACGTGGCGGTGCTGCACATGCGCGCCGAGGATGCCCCCAACCGCGACCACCGCGAGCGCATCTACCTGCGCCACCGCGTGCTGGAGCGGCTCTCGGCCGCCGCGCGCGACGACGATGGCTCGCTGCTCGCGATCAACCTCTACCACCACGAACACCAGGGGCCGTTCAGCGGCGTGGAGCGCGAGCGCTTCGAGGCGATCGCGCCGCTGGTGATGGCCAGCGTGAAACGGCACCTCGCGCTGGCCGCGCCGAGCGAGACCGCGCCGCCAGCTGGCAGTCGCGCCGCGCTGCAGCGCGCCTGTGCTGCGCTGACGCCGCGCGAGCTCGACGTCTGCGAGCGGCTGCTGCGCGGCTGGACGCACGACGGCATCGCCGCCGACCTGGGCCTCTCGCTGGCCACGGTGAAGACCTACCGCGCACGCGCCTTCGAGCGCCTCGGCCTGCACTTCCGCAGCGAGCTGTTCGCCCGCTTCGGCGCCACCGGCTGAACGCCGCGCGCCGACGGCTGTCGGCCTCTGGGATGACAGGGGACCGGCGCCCCCCGCGCCAGACTCGCGGCCACCGCGAACACGCTGCGAGGAGACCGCCATGCCGCACCCCACCCGCCGCGAGCTGCTGCTCGCCTCCGCCGCCCTGGCCCTGCCGGTGCTGCCGGCCATGGCGCAGACCTTCCCGGACAAGCCGCTGCGCCTGACCGTCGGCTTTCCGCCGGGCTCCGGGCCCGACGTGGCCGCGCGCCTGATTGCCACGCGTCTGGCCGAGCTGCTGAAGCAGCAGGTGGTGGTGGAGAACAAGGCCGGCGCCGGGGGGCAGATCGCCGCGCAGGGCGTGGCCAAGAGCCCGGCCGATGGCTACGGGCTGCTGCTCGGCGAGGTCGGCTCGATCGCGATCGCGCCGCCGGCCTTCAGCAAGCTGCCCTACGACCCGGCCAAGGAGCTGGTGGGCATCTCCGAGGTGGTGCGCTCCGACTTCCTGCTGGTGGTGCCCGCCACCTCGCCGCTGCAGAGCGTGGCCGATTTCGTGAAGGCGGCCAAGGCCCGCAGCGACCGCACCAACTTCGGCACCTTCGGTGCCGGGACGCCCGGCCACTTCGGCGCCGAGCTGTTCGGCGAGGCGGCCGGCTTCAAGGTCGAGCCGATCCACTACCGCGCCACCGGCGATGCGGTGACGGCCATCGTCGCGGGCGACGTGGCCGGCGCGTTCGTGTCGACGGCGCTCGGCGCGGCCCAGGTCAAGGGCGGCAAGATGCGTGCGCTGGCCACCACCGCGCCGGCGCGCTCGACGCTGCTGCCCGACGTCCCGACCTTCGCCGAAGCCGGCTTCCCGAAGATCGACTTCGGCGCCTGGTTCGTGGTGTTCGCGCCGGCCGGCACGCCGGCCGCGGCGATCGACGTGCTGAACCGCCAGCTCGTCGCGGCGGTTCAGTCGCCGGAGGCCAAGACCAAGCTGCAGGAGGCCGGCTTCAGCGTGGTCGGCAGCTCGCGCGCCGACACCGAGAAGATGCTGAAGGCGGAAGCCGCCCGCTGGGCCGCCGTGGTGAAGGCGACCGGCTTCAAGGGGGACTGACACCGCCCCCCAGGCGCTTCGCTCCTGCCCCCGAGGGGCGCTGGACCCCAGCTCTACTTTGCCGTCGGCATCACGAACTCGGCGCCCTTGCCGATCGAGCTGGCCCAGCGCTGCATGACGCTCTTCTGCTTGGTGTAGAAGCGCACGCCTTCCTCGCCGTAGGCGTGCATGTCGCCGAACAGGCTTTTCTTCCAGCCGCCGAAGCCGTGCCAGGCCATCGGCACCGGGATGGGCACGTTGATGCCCACCATGCCGGCCTGCACCCGGCGCGCGAACTCGCGTGCGACGTTGCCGTCGCCGGTGAAGCAGGCCACGCCGTTGCCGAACTCGTGGTCGTTGACGAGCGTGAGCGCCTCGGCGAAGTCCTTCGCGCGCACGCAGGCGAGCACCGGGCCGAAGATCTCCTCCTTGTAGATGCGCATGGTCGGCTTCACGTGGTCGAACAGCGTGCCACCCGTGAAGAAGCCCTTCTCCAGGCCCGGCACGGTCAGGCCGCGGCCGTCGACGACGAGCTTGGCGCCTTCCTTCACGCCGATCTCGATGTAGCCCTCGATGCGCTCCTTGGCCTGCGCCGTGACGATCGGGCCCATCTCGGCGTCGAGCTCCATGCCGTTCTTGACCTTCAGCGCCTTCGCGCGCTCGGCCAGCATCGGCACGATCCTGTCGCCTACGTCGCCCACCAGCACCGCCACGCTGATCGCCATGCAGCGCTCGCCGGCCGAGCCGTAGGCGCTGCCGATCAGCGCGTCCACGGCCTGGTCGAGGTCGGCATCGGGCATCACCACCATGTGGTTCTTCGCGCCGCCCAGCGCCTGCACGCGCTTGCCGTGGTGCGCGCCGGTCTCGTAGATGTACTGCGCGATCGGCGTGGAGCCCACGAAGGACAGCGCCCTGACGTCGGGGTGCGTCAGCAGCGTGTCGACGGCGAGCTTGTCGCCCTGCACGACGTTGAAGATGCCATCGGGCAGGCCGGCCTGCTTGAGCAGCTCGGCGATGAACAGGCTCGGGCTCGGGTCGCGCTCGCTCGGCTTGAGGATGAAGGCGTTGCCGCAGGCGATGGCCACCGGGAACATCCAGCACGGCACCATGCAGGGGAAGTTGAACGGCGTGATGCCGGCCACCACGCCGAGCGGCTGGCGCAGCGTCCAGTTGTCGATGCCGGTGGAGACCTGGTCGGTGAAGTCGCCCTTGAGCAGCTGCGGGATGCCGCAGGCGAACTCGACGATGTCGATGCCGCGCGTCACCTCGCCCTGCGCATCCGTGAACACCTTGCCGTGCTCGGCGGTGATCATCGCGGCCAGCGTGTCGCGGTGCTGGTTCATCAGCTCGAGGAACTTCAGCATCACCCGCGCGCGGCGGATCGGCGGCGTGTCGGCCCAGGCCGGGAAGGCGGCCTGGGCGGCCGCCACGGCGGCGTTCACCTCGTCGACGCCGGCCAGCGCCACCTGACGCGCCACCGCGCCCGTGGCCGGGTTGTAGACCGGCTGGCGCCGGCCGCTGGTGCCGGGAACGGCCCGGCCGCCGATGAAATGACCCACCTCGGTGGTGGCGGTGAAGGCTTCGGGGGCGCCCATTCCGGTCTCCTCTTGGTCGAAGCCGACATTGTCGGCCATCGTCGCGCGGCGGCGGACCGTGCAAAAAAAGAGCCCACCTGCAGGGCAGGTGGGCTTGTTCAAGTCCTCAAGTAAGGACGTCGTTGGGTGCGGTGCCAGTCTCTCGCCCTGTTCAGGCGCCACCGAGGGTATCGGCGGCGTCGGGCGTCCGGACCTTTGAGCGCGCGATCCCGAAGGATCCCGTGTGACAGCAGTGGCGCCGACTCTAGGGAGGCCCTCACGCGCCAGCCATCCCAAAGACGTGGGGAGGAGATCTCCCCGTCGAATGGGCGAAGCGAACATTCGAACCACCCGCTCTGGCCGCCGCACAATCGGCCATGGTGTCGCATCGTTCCCCGCCTCGCAGTGCGCCTCGCGCCGATTCACAGCAAGCGCTCACGGAAGCCGAGATCACGGAGCTGCAGCAGCGCCTCGATGCCGTGCCGGCGCCCTTCGAGCCACTGGACGTGAGCGCGATCGACGGCTTTCTGTGCGGCGTCCTGTTGCAGCCGCGCCGCATTCCCGAGACGGCCTGGCTGCCCCATGTGGCGGACGCCGACGGCCGCCAGCTGCCGGCAAGGGTCGACGTCACGCGGCTGCACGCGCTCGTGCGGCGGCGCCACGCCGAGCTCGACGCGGCCGTCGGCGACCGGCAATGGTTCGACCCCTGGGTGTTCGAGCTCGAGGGCGACGACGCCTCGCCGAGCGAGGCGGTGGTCGGCTGGGTGGCGGGCTTCGCCACGGCGATGGAGTTCTTCCCGGCCCTGATGGCGCTCGATGCGCAGGCCCTGCGCGAGCCCCTGGCATTGCTGTACCGCCACCTCGACCCGGACGACCTGGAGGACGCCGACGACCTGCTCGAGGAGATCGAATCGCTCGAGCCGCCGCAGGATCTCGCCGAGGCCGTCGAGGACCTGGTGAAGGCCACCTTGCTGCTGGCCGACGTCTCCCGGCCGCGGCCGGCATCTTCGGCGCGACGGCGCTGAGCGCCGGTCAGATCGCCAAGGGATCCACGTCGATCGCCCAGCGCAGCACCTTGTGCGCGCCGCCGCGGCGCAGCGCGTGCAGCGCTGGCACCCAGGCTGCCAGGAAAAGCTGCAGCGCCGGTCGCGAGGCCGACTCCACCAGCATCTGCATGCGCTCGACGTTCGCGACGCGCGCCACCGGCAGCGGCACCGGGGCGTAGACGCTCACATGCTCCGCGCCGGGCAGGCTCGGCGCCAGCTCCGCGGCGGCCTGCAGGAAGGCCTGGGCGGCCTCGGCCTGCTTCGCATCGGCGCGCAGCATCGCCAGGTGCGCGTAGGGCGGCAACCCGGCCGATTCGCGTTCGGCCAACTGAGCGGCGGCGAAGGCGGCGAAGTCGTGCTGGCGCAGTGCCGCGTAGAGCGGGTGCTGTGGATGCCAGGTCTGCACCCACATCTCGGCGCCCTGCGCGTGCTCGGCCGCGCGCCCGGCGCGGCCCGCTGCCTGCATCAGCAGCGCGAACAGCCGCTCCGGCGCGCGGAAGTCGCTGCTGAAGAGGGCGCTGTCGGGGTTCACGGCGGCCACCAGCGTGATGCGGCGGAAGTCGTGGCCCTTGGTGACCATTTGCGTGCCCACCAGCACGTCGACCTCGCCGGCGTGCACGGCGCCGAGCTGCGCCTCCAGCGAGCCCTTCAGCCGAGTGCTGTCGGCGTCGATGCGGGCGACGCGAGGCAGCGTGCCGTCGGCATCGGCGAGCAGCGTGCCGATCTGCTCCTCCAGCCGCTCGGTGCCTCTCCCGATCGGCGCGATGTCGAGGTTGCCGCATTCGGGGCAGGCGCGCGGCACCCGCTCGGTGAAGCCGCAGTGGTGGCAGCGCAGCGTGCGGTCGAGCTTGTGGAACACGCGCCAGGCGCTGCAGTGCGGGCAGCCGCTCTTCCATCCGCAGTCGGCGCAGTGCAGCACCGGCGCATAGCCGCGGCGATTCAGGAACACCAGGCTCTGCTCGCCGCGCGCGATGCGCTGGCGGATCGCCTCCAGCAGCGGCGGCGAGAGCGCGGCGCCGCCACGGTCCTTCGGCTGCTGGTTCATGTCGACCAGCCGTACGCGCGGCAGCAGCGCGCCGCCGATGCGCGAAGGCAGCGCCAGGCGCCGATAGCGGCCTTCGTTGGCGCGTTGCCAGCTCTCCAGCGACGGCGTCGCCGAACCGAGCAGCACGCGCGCGTCCTGCAGCCGCGCGCGGTACACGGCGAGGTCGCGCGCCGAGTAGCGCGCGCCTTCCTGCTGCTTGTAGGACGGGTCGTGCTCCTCGTCGACCACGATCAGCCCCAGCCGGGGCATCGGCGTGAACACCGCCAGCCGCGTGCCGAGCACCAGATCGGCGAGGCCGAGGTGGGCCGCGAGCCAGCTGCGCAGCCGCTGCGCGGGCGTGAGCGCGCTGTGCAGCGAGACGATGCGGCGTCCGGCGAAGCGCGCCGCGAAGCGTGCCTCCAGTTGCGGCGTCAGGTTGATTTCCGGCACCAGCACCAGGGCCTGCCGGCCGGTCGCCAGCGCGCGCTCCGCGGCATTCAGGTAGATCTCGGTCTTGCCGCTGCCCGTGACGCCGTGCAGCAGCACCGGCGTGGCCACCGGCGTGGCTTCCAGCTGCGCCAGCACCTCGGCCTGTTCGGCGCTGGGCGGCGGCGGGGTGTCGGCCACCGCGCTGCCGGGTTGCGCCAGGGCCTTGTGAAGCTTGCGCAGCCGCAGGTCGAGCTGCGCCGCGTCGAGCTTGTGCAGCTCCGGTGGCAGCGCCGACAGGGCCAGTTCCCCCAGGCTGCGCTGATAGTAACCAGATGCAAAAGACACGAGCGCCTGCCACGCCGGGTCCAGCGGCGGCAGGGCCGTGAACGCCGCCGCCAGCGGCTTGAGCTCCGCATCCGGCCACGGACCCGGCTCCCCCGGCCATACGATACCCAGCAGTTCGCGCTTGCCCAGGGGCACCCGCACCAAGGTTCCGGGCGTGAGTGGCTGCTCGCTCAGGTAGTCGAGCGCATCGTCCAGGCCGGCATGCTGCGGTGCCTCGACGGTCACCTTGATCCGGCAGGTCGGGCTCATCGTGAACCTCCGCCGGCACTTGCAGCCCGAACTTCGACACGGCATGAAGGAGTGCAGGCAAGTGCCTGATTCAACAAAGCTTTTCGAGCTTTCCACTCATGCTGTGGATAACTTTGTGCAGAACCTGCCCAAAGATGCGCTAACTGCTTGATGCACCGACGGTCACAGTTCTTTGCCCGCTTCCGCAGCACGCGCAAAGAATCAATCAAATCAATGACTTGCGTCATGCTGCGAGCGTGATGATGCTGCGCTGCGACACACCGGTGCCCGCGCCGGACGTGGAGCAGTTTTTGGGGATAAGTCAAGCCCTGAGTGTTCACTCACCGGCAGAGAGAACACCTCTGGCGGTGCGCGCCGGGCTGCGCTAGGCGCGCCGCAGCCCCCGCGACACGTCGTGCACCGTGTCCACCAGCACCGACACCGCTTCCGGCGGCGTGTGCTGGCTGATGCCGTGGCCGAGGTTGAAGACGTGGCCGCCATAGCCCCCCTGCGCATTGCGCGGCGGGCCGAAGCTCTGCAGCACCTTGGTGGCCTCGGTGCGGATCTGCGCGTCGTCGGCGAACAGCACGTTCGGGTCGAGGTTGCCCTGCAGCGCGACGCGGTCGCCGGTCAGGCGCCGTGCCAGGCCGAGGTTCATGGTCCAGTCCAGGCCGACCACATCGGGCGCGACGCCGTCGACCGCCGCCGCGATCTGTTCGATCCAGAGCCCGCCGCCCTTGGTGAAGACGATGTGCGGGATGCGCGCGCCGGCGTGCTCGCGCTTGAGCTTGCCGAGCACGCGCCGGTTGTAGGCCAGGCTGAACTCCTGGAAGGCGCCGTCGGCGAGCACGCCGCCCCAGCTGTCGAACACCATGACGGCCTGAGCACCCGCCTCGATCTGGGTGTTCAGGTAAAGCGCCACCGCGTCGGCGTTGATCTCGAGGATGCGGTGCATCAGGTCGGGCCGGCGGTACATCATCGACTTCACCAGCCGGTAGTCGTCCGAGCCGGCGCCTTCGACCATGTAGCAGGCGAGCGTCCAGGGGCTGCCCGAGAAGCCGATCAGCGGCACGCGGCCGTTGAGCGCCCTGCGGATCGACGTGACCGCATCGAACACGTAGCGCAGCTTGTCCATGTCGGGCACGGTCAGCTTCGCCACGTCGGCCTCCTCGCGCACCGCATGGGCGAACCTCGGGCCCTCGCCGATCGCGAAGCTCAGCCCCAGGCCCATCGCATCGGGAATGGTCAGGATGTCGCTGAACAGGATGGCGGCGTCGAGCGCGTAGCGATCCAGCGGCTGCAGCGTCACGTCGGTGGCGAACTGCGTATTGGTGGCCAGCCCCATGAAGCTGCCGGCCTTGGCGCGCGTCTCGCGGTACTCGGCGAGGTAGCGGCCGGCCTGGCGCATCAGCCACACGGGGGTGTGCTCGGTGGGCTGGCGCAGACAGGCGCGCAGGAAGCTGTCGTTCTGGAGCGGGGCAAACATGGCGCGATTATCACGCCCATAATTCGTCGAGCCCTTGAGGAGACACCATGCGCGCCCGCAACGTCCTGCAGACCATCGGCCAGACGCCGCACATCCGCATCAACCGCCTGTTCGGCGCCTCGCACGAGGTGTGGATCAAGAGCGAGCGTGCCAACCCGGGCGGCTCGATCAAGGACCGCATCGCGCTGGCCATGATCGAGGCCGCCGAAGCCTCCGGCGCGCTCAAGCCGGGCGCCACCATCATCGAACCGACCTCGGGCAACACCGGGGTGGGCCTGGCCATGGTCGCCGCGGTGAAGGGCTACCAACTGGTGCTGGTGATGCCCGACAGCATGAGCGTCGAGCGCCGCCGCCTGATGCTGGCCTACGGCGCGAAGTTCGAGCTCACGCCGCGCGAGAAGGGCATGAATGGCTCGATCGCGCGCGCCAAGGAACTGCTGGCCGCCACGCCGAACGCGTGGATGCCGCAGCAGTTCGAGAACCCGGCCAACATCGACGTGCACGTGCGCACCACGGCTGCGGAAATCGCCGCCGACTTCCCGGAAGGCCTCGATGCGCTGATCACCGGCGTCGGCACGGGCGGCCACCTGTCGGGCTGCGCCCAGGTGCTCAAGGCGAAGTGGCCGAAGCTCAAGGTGTTCGCGGTGGAGCCGGCCGCCTCGCCGGTGATCAGCGGCGGCAAGCCCAGCCCGCACCCCATCCAGGGCATCGGCGCCGGCTTCATCCCCGCCAACCTGAAGACCGAGCTGCTCGACGGCGTGATCCAGGTGGAGGCCGAGGCCGCGCGCGAGATGGCGCGGCGCAGCGCGCGCGAGGAAGGGCTGCTGGTGGGCATTTCGTCGGGTGCCACGCTGGCCGCGATCGCGCAGAAGCTGCCGGATCTGCCGGCCGGCGCGCGCGTGCTCGGCTTCAACTACGACACCGGCGAGCGATACCTCTCCATCGACGGCTTCCTTCCGACCGAGTGAAGCCTGTCATCCTCGTTGTCGAAGACGAGCCCGGCATTGCCGACACGCTGCAGTACGCGCTGCGCACCGATGGCTTCGAGCCGCACTGGGAGGCCACCGGCGAGGCGGCGCTGGTGCAGCTGCGCGAGCAGGGCGCGGCACTCGTGATCCTCGACGTCGGCTTGCCCGACCTGAACGGCTTCGAGGTCTTCAAGCGGGTTCGGGCATTCAGCGAGGTGCCGGTGGTGTTCCTCACTGCGCGCGCCGACGAGATCGACCGCGTGGTCGGGCTCGAGCTCGGCGCCGACGACTACGTGGCCAAGCCGTTCTCGCCGCGCGAGCTGGTGGCGCGCGTGCGCACCATCCTGCGCCGCGCCGCGAAGGCCGCGGCGCCCGGCGCGCCGCCGTTGCCACCTCCGCTGCCCTTCGCCGTCGACGAGGGGCGACGGCTGATCCGCTTCTACGGCCGGCCGCTGGAGCTCTCGCGCTACGAGTACGGGCTGCTGAAGACGCTGGTCGAGCACCCCGGCCACGTGTTCAGCCGCGACGTGCTGCTCGACAAGGTCTGGGACACGCACAGCGAGAGCCTGGACCGCACGGTGGATGCGCACGTGAAGACACTGCGCGCCAAGCTCAAGGCCGTCGCGCCCGGGCTCGAGCCGATCCGCACGCACCGCGGCAGCGGCTACGCGCTCGCCGAGGACCTGCCGGCCGCGCTGCCCTGAGCGCGCACGCATGACGCGCCGCACCCGGGTCTTCATCGGCATCCTGCTGGTCTACGCCCTCGGCGTGGGCTTCCTGATGTACCGGCTGCTGGCCGACATCGACCCGCGTTACCGCGAGTCGGCCGAGGAGTCGCTGGTCGAGACCGCGCACCTGCTGGCCACCGTCGTCGAGCAGCACAGCGCCGAGGGGCGCATCGATGCCGAATCGCTGCGCCCGGTGTTCCGCAGCCTCTATGCGCGCAGCTTCTCGGCGCGCATCTTCGATTTCGAGAAGACCGGCGTGGAATTGCAGGCGCTGGTGATCGGCCGCGACGGCCAGGTGCTGTTCGACTCGCTCGGGCAGCGCGAGGGCGAGGACTTCTCGCAGTGGCGCGACGTGCGCTCGGCACTGGCCGGCGAGTACCGCGCGCGCACCACGCCGCGCATTCCCGGCGACGAGCTCAGCTCGGTGATGTACGTCTCGGCGCCAGTGCGCTCGGCCGGCGAGATCGTCGGCGTGGTCAGCGTCGGCAAGCCGGTGCAGAGCCTGAACCAGTTCGTCGCCGCGGCGCGGCGCAAGACGCTGCTGGTCGGCGCCACGGCGGTGGGCGCGGTGGCGGTGCTGGTGCTGATCCTGTCGCTGTGGCTGGTGCGGCCCTTCGGGCTGATCGCCGACTACGTGCGCTACGTGCGCTCGCAGCGCAGTTTCAGCCTGCCGAGGCTCGGGCGCCGCGCGCTCGGCACGCTGGGCGCGGCCTACGACGAGATGCGCGACGCACTGGCCGGCCGACATTACGTGGCCGACTACGTGCAGACGCTGACGCACGAACTGAAGAGTCCGCTGTCGGCGATCCGCGGTGCCGCCGAGCTGATGCAGGAGCCGGGCATGCCGGAGGCCGACAGCCAGCGCTTCGCCGCGAACATCCGCCGCGAGACGCAGCGCATCCAGGAGCTGGTCGATCGCATGATGGAGCTGGCCGCGCTGGAGCAGCAGCGCCGCCTGCCGAAGGTCGAGGCGGTGTCGCTGCGGCCGCTGCTGGAGGAACTGGTGGCCAGCGCGGAGGCGAGCGGTGCGTCGCGCGGCCTGCGCGTCCAGCTCGCGCCGGGCGAGACGGCCTGGGTCGAGGGCGAGGCCTTCCTGCTGCGCCGGGCAGTCGGCAACCTCCTGGCCAATGCACTCGAGTTCTCGCCGGAGGGCGGCACGGTGCAGGTCTCGCTGCTGGCCGATGCGCGCAGCGTCGACATCTGCGTGCGCGACCGTGGCCCGGGGATTCCAGAGTACGCCGACGAGCGTGTGTTCGAGAAGTTCTATTCGCTCGCGCGCCCGTCCACCGGCAAGAAGAGCACCGGCCTCGGCCTGGCGTTCGTGAAGGAGATCGCCGAGCTTCACCATGGCCGCGCCACGTTGCGCAATGCCGACGGCGGCGGTGCGCTCGCCACGCTCTCGCTGCCGCGAATCCAGGCGCCCATCGGCTGACGCCCGTGCTGCCGCTATGCTGACGCGCTGCGGCCGGGGAGGGGCTGCTCGCGTGGAATCGACGACCATCGCCTGGGTGCTGCCTTACGAAGGCTACGACGACGAGGCCGCGATCGCGCCTCTGCGAGCCCTGGGCCTGCGCGTGCTGGCCTGCGCCGCCGGCGCGCCGGTGCCTGCCGACGCCGGCGTGCGCGTGCTGCGCGCCGAGCTGTTCGGCGATGCGCGCCGGCTGCGGCGCGAATATCTGCTCGATGCGCGACCGGCGCTGATCGTCGCCGCCTCGCCGGAGCAGGAGGCCGAGGTCCTGGAGTTCCTCAAGCCGCGCGACGACGTGGTGCGCGGGCTGCATCCGCCCGAGCTGCCGGTGCAGCGCCTGTCGCGGCTGCTGCAGCGCGCCGGCGGCGAGGCGCGACTGCAGAGCCTGCAGTTCACCGATGAACTCACCGGCCTGGCCAACCGCAAGCGCTGGCAGGCGCTGCTCTCGCAGGAGCTGGCTCAGCCGACCGGGGCGGAGTGCCGCGCCGTCGTGATGTTCGACCTCGATCACTTCAAGCAGATCAACGACCGCTTCGGCCACCAGGCCGGCGATCACGTGCTGCGCGAATCGGCCGCGCTGCTGCTGGACTCGCTCGCGCCTGGCGACCGGCTGGCGCGCTGGGGCGGCGAGGAGTTCGTCGCGCTGCTGGTGCGCTATGACCGCGCCACCGTGGTGGCCGACGTGCAGCGCATGCTGCAGCGCCTGGCCGTGCACGACTTCCTCGCGCCGGCGGCAGCCACGAGCGGCTACGAGCGGCTCGTCAACCGCTTCGACGACACCGCCGCCGCACCGCTGGACGGCGAGCCGCTGCAGCGCATGGCCGTGTCGGCCAGCGCGGGCCTGGCCTTCATCGGCGAACGCTCCACCTTCGCCGACGTGATGAGCCAGGCCGATGTCGCGCTCTACGAGGCGAAGGGGCGCGGCCGCAACCGGCTGGTCTCCTACGAATCGCTGCAGGAGAGTGCCGGCGGCGAGGACCGCGACCTCTACGTGCGCCACTTCGAGAACGTCACGCGCGTGATGACCGAGCGCATGACCACGCTGGTCACGAACATGGGCCGCAGCCTGGTGGAGGCGGCCCGGCGCGAGGCCAACCAGGACGCCCTGACGCAGTTGCACAACCGTCGCTACTTCGACGCGCGCCTCTCACGCGAGGCCGAGACGGCGCGCAAGCATGGCCGCACACTGGCCATCGCGCTGATCGACCTCGACCATTTCCACGACGTCAACGCGAGCTTCGGCTATCCCACCGGTGACCTGGTGCTGCGCCGCTTCGCGGAGATCGCCCGCCACGGCGTGCGGCTGACCGACTGGCTGGCGCGCTACGGCGGCGAGGAGTTCTGCCTCGTCATGCCCGACACCGACCTCGACACCGCGGCGCGTGTGGCCGAGCGGCTGCGCGCGCAGGTGGCGGCGGCCGAGATCCACAGCATCGACCAACGCCGCGTCGGCCTGACGGCCAGCATCGGCGTGGCGCAGCTCGCGCCCGCCGACGAGCCCCTGACGCTGGTTCAGCGTGCCAGCGAAGCGTTGCTGGCTGCCAAGCAGGCCGGCCGGAATCGCCTGCGCACCGCCCGCGCCGAGCCGGCCGGCTAGAGAATCCCGTCTAACTTTGCTGCGCTGCAGCAATTTCGCTTGCATTCGTGGGCGAGGGCACTATGATGAAGCCATGCTGCAATGCAGCAAAGTTTCTTCAACCCCTGTCTCCATGGAGCCCGTCATGCTGAACAACGAACAATTCGCCGCCGCCCAGAAGGCCCAGCTCGCCACGCTGATGGGCCTCGCCGCCACCGGCCTGGATGCCGCCGAGAAGCTCGTCGCCCTGAACCTCGAAACCGCCCGTGCCGCGCTGGCCGATGCCGACGCGCAAGCCCAGTCGGTGCTGTCGGCCAAGGACGTGCAGTCGCTGTTCGCGCTGCAGGCCGAGCTGCTGCAACCCGCCCCCGAGAAGGCCGGCGTCTACGGCCGCAAGGTCTACGACATCGTGTCGGGCGTGCAGGCCGAAGTGAGCAAGGTCGTCGAGGCCGGCGCTGCCGACGCGCAGAAGAAGTTCGCCGCGCTGGTCGAATCCGCCGCCAAGAACGCGCCGGCCGGCTCCGAGCAGGCCGTGGCGATGGCCAAGGCGGCCTTCGCAGCCGCCAACGATGCCTTCGGCAACGCCCAGAAGGCTGCCAAGCAGGCCGCCGAAGTGGCCGAGGCCAACATCGTCAAGTTCAGCGCCGTCGCCAAGCCGGCGTCGAAGTCGCGCCGCGCCGCCTGAGGCGCGCACCGACCGGAGCTCCTCCATGAGCTCCCTCGGCCATCCCGGTCGGCAGGGTGACGCCTCGGCGCCGCCCTGGCGCCGGCCGGACTGGGCCAGCGACGACGGCTGGCTGGGCACGCGCGAGCTGCCCGGCTACCGTGCCGGCGCCGTGATCGTGCGTCTTGCCGACCTCCCCGGCGTCGACCGCGACCACCTCTACCTCGACGTGCTGCGCCTCGGCGACGATGGCCAGATCGACGAGACCGTGTCGGGCACCTGCCCGGCCTTGCCGCGCGGGCAGCCACTGGACACGCGCTCTCGCTTCGTGCGCGTGGTCGCGGAACTGCTTCGCCACGCGTCGGACCCGCGGGGCCGGCTCACCGGGCTGGGCTCGGCCATCGCGCTGCTCCGCGAGCGCGGAGTCGAAGGGCCGCAGCTGATGGCTACGGCGCAGCAACTGGATGCGGCCTGCAGCGAAGACGCGCTGGCCGCGTCGCTCTCGCACATGCTCGTGCTCAGCCTCGGCGAGGACGAGGCGCTCGTCACGCTCGATGCCCTGCTGGCCCGGCTGCTGCCGCGGGCCCAGGCCGGCAATTCATTGCACGAGCAGGTCGGCTTGCTGGTGCGCCGCATTGGCCGTGCCCAGGCGCGGCGGCGCCTGCGCGAGGCAACCGACTTCGACCTGCTGCCCACGGCCGAACTCCTCGGCCTCTGACCGACCTGGGGTTTCTACGGAGCGCCAGGTGGGACGAATCCCCACCCTGCGCCCGTAAGCCTCCCGAGGAGCCGGCCCACCGGGCCGTCATGTCGGAAGGAGGCCGGTCATGCCCTGGTTCGTCGCGAAGCGTCCGCTGGCCCCGGCCAGTGCCGGCGCCGAGAAGTTCGAGTTCCGCGTGGTCAGCGAAGACGAGATCGACTCGATCGAGCCCGGATGGGATTGGGCGTCCGGTGCGTGCGACACACAGGAAGAAGCCTGGCGCGAGGCCGAAGACCAGTTCTGGCAGGAGTTCGAGTGAGCGCCTGATCAGCGGCCCGCGCCGAACAGGCGCACTGCGTTGTCGAGACTCCACACGCGGCGGATCTCGAGCACATCCACTTCGGCCGCGAGGTCGCGCGGGAACGGCGCGTACGGCGACAGTGCCTGGATGATGCGAACCACGGCGGCGTCGATCTCCGGCAGGCCGCTCGACTGGTTCACCACGATGCTCTCCACGCTGCCGTCGCTGCGCAGCGCGACGGTGACCACCGGGTTCGAATAGGGCCCGACCTTGGCGGCCTTGACCACGTCGAAGGGCGCGTTGAGTTCGATCTTCTGCCGCCAGCCCTCGGCGTACATCATCGACACCACGTCGCGATCGGTGCGCCCGAAGATCGTCCGGCGCCGCCGGTTGTCGGGCGCCAGGGCCGCCTTGTCGGGCTTGGCAGCGGCCGCGGCCCGCTCGGCTTCGCGCTTCAGCGCCTCTTGACGGGCGGCTTCTCGCCGAACGGCCTCCTGGCGCGCTGCTTCCTGGCGTGCGGCCTCCTGTCGGGCCGCTTCTTGGCGGGCTCCCTCCTGCCGGGCCGCCTCTAGCCGAGCGGCCTCTTGCCGAGCGGCCTCCTGCCGAGCGGCCTCCTGCCGTGCCGCTTCCTGCCGGGCTGCTTCTTGTCGCGCTGCCTCCTGCCGGGCCGCTTCCTGCCGTGCCGCTTCCTGCCGGGCTGCTTCCTGCCGTGCTGCTTCTTGTCGCGCGGCCTCCTGCCGGGCCGCTTCCTGCCGTGCCGCTTCCTGCCGTGCTGCTTCTTGTCGCGCGGCCTCCTGCCGGGCCGCTTCCTGCCGCGCTGCCTCCT
>WBZM01000277.1_pt1 | contig 79597 bp, 58 predicted proteins | sample 5204271 | NCBI WGS metagenome assembly WBZM01 (sample SAMN12344346, study PRJNA552823) | activated sludge metagenome | biome: Activated sludge suspended growth; feature: Nitrification reactor; material: Wastewater; isolation source: activated sludge from nitrification reactor of wastewater... | reverse complement strand
CGAAAAAGAGATTTAGTTGGGTTATCCGCAACTCGCAATAAGATTATGCTTCAACCAAAATTTCTTCGCCGCCAAATCGGACCCGGTCGCCAGCCCGTAGCTTCTTGCGCACTTGGGTTTCCACTTCGCCGTTCACCTTGACTTCGCCAGCTTCCCTTATGAGCACCTTGGCCTCCCCGCCGGAGCCGACGAGGTTGAGGAGTTTCAGCAATTTGTTCAGTTCGATGAATTCGTGGCCGTTGAGCGGGAAGGTGGTCATGCGTTGAGTTTTGCGCAAGAATAAGGCAAAAGCGAGAGAAACTAACTTTTTTGTGTGAGCACTCACCCCTTGGCGGCATTTTGGCCAAATCACGGGTTTGGGTGTTTCGGAAGGGGTAGGGGCGCAGCCATCTTTGTGCCATGCAAAACGAGGCTGGGTTTCGGGTAAAAATGGTTTTGTCGGCCCAGCTTCCTGATTTTTTCATCAAAAATCACACAACATGAAGAACCTTCTTGTCCTCCCATTTTTGGCTTTAATGCTGTTCGGCTGCGGCCCCACTTTGTACATTCCAAACTCCCTCAACACACCGCTGTTAGGCGAAAAAGGCGACTTCCAAGTGCGGGGCGGCATGAACCTGACCTCGCCAAGCCCGAACCTGAATCTCCAGGGGGCTTATGCCGTTAATGATAAATTGGCCGTCATGACCAACCTTGCCCACATGAACTTTATCGAGTCTGCCGATTTAAAAAACGGCAACAAACACAGCTTGGTAGAAGTGGGGTTGGGGCGCTATTGGGCATTTTCCCCTAACAAATGCAAGGTGAACGTGGGCCGTTTCGAGGTATTTGGCGGCAGCGGCCTTGGTTGGGCCACCGATAACGATTTCTACAACAACACGAAGCATTATTACCAGGGTTCGTACAACCGCTGGTTCTTGCAACCGGCCGTTGGCTACAAGGGCAAGGTGTTCGAGGCATCCTTTGCCACACGGCTTGCATACACCAATTTCATGAACTACCTACACGAGGCAAATGGCCAGGATATAACGGACAACGAGCAGTTCAGCTTCGCCACGATAGAACCAGTGGTAAACCTGGCCTTGGGCTATAAGCGTGGCAAGGCATTTTGGCAGTTTGGGTTCGTAGAGCCGCTCAATGGGGAAGGCTCGGATTATTACGCCGTTAGTACCGATGTGATTACAAACCTGCATTTCAATATCGGCTTCACTTTCAATCCCTGGAAAGAGGACTGCCCACTCAACCCCGCCGTGGTGCTTTCGGAACCAAAACGGAAGGAGGAGGTGCCAGAACCCGCCCACGAAAACCAGCCATCCGCCGAGGTAATAGAGGTTGAAGCCACTTCTCCTGCCACCATCATACCGCTCAGCCAACCCAACGCCACCATCTGCGTCAGGGATGGCGGCAGCCCCGATGGCGATGTGGTGAGCATCAGCTTCAATGGCAGTTTCCTTGCACAAGACCTCGAATTGGCCAAGCGAAAGGAATGTTTCGATATTTTTGCCCAAAAGGATGAGGAGAACCTCCTTCAAATCCATGCTATCAGCGACGGCAAGTTCCTGCCGAATACCGTTCAAATAACGGTCAAGGAGGGCAGGTCGGAGCGCACGTTCTACATCCGAACCGAGAAGGGTAGGACGGAGGAAATCCGTTTCAGCTTTTGATTTTTTCTGATTGTAACAGATTGTAGTGATGGTCGCCCCGCCGGGGCAAATTTTACCCCCATCACTACAATTCGTTATAGGCAGGATTTTTTTCACCAACAAAATACTGCAAGATGAAGCTCCTTGCACACCAGCTTTTGCCATTTCTACTCTTCTTGGGCGCAGCACGACTTTTGGCGCAACAACCCTACACGGAAAAGCAGTTCAGCTTTTATGTGGAAAAGGACATCCCCTTCAGCGTTGCCACGGGCTTTGCGGGGCAACAGGTAGAACTGCTGCTCGACCTCTACAAGCCCATCGGTGACCTCAATTGCCAGCGGCCACTGCTCGTCATGGCGCATGGCGGCGGTTTCATCGGTGGCAGCCGCCTCGACAACGACGTGGTACAAATCTGCGAAGAAATGGCCGCCAGGGGCTATGCGGCTGCCAGCATCGAGTACCGGTTGGGGGTGCACACCTATTTTTATTACGAACCTTATGCCTTCTGCAACGACGCCATCAACCCCGTTGGCGTCAGCAAGTGCATTTATATGGCCGACACGATGGAGTTTTACAGGGGTGCCGCAAGGGCCGTACAGGACATGCGGGACGCCATCCGCTTCCTAAAAGGCCGCCATCAAATGGACTCCACGGACCTGCACAATGTGTTCATCGGAGGGAGCAGCGCCGGAGCAATCACCGCCCTGCACACCGGCCTGTACGACCTGTTTGCCAACGAAACCATGCCCCACACTGGCATCCTTCCAGATGCGCCCGACCCCGATCTCGACCTGGCCAATTGCGTCCCCAGCCCCGCCGACCGTGCCCGCCCCGACCTCGGCCCCTTGGAAGGATTGACGGCCTGGGGGGCTGACCACGACTGCCGGGTGCAGGGGGTGGCCGGGTTCATGGGGGCCGTCTTCGACCTCGCCATCTTGGAGGGTGACAGGCCGCCGCTCTACCTATACCACCGCACCGACGACCTCGTCGTGCCCTCCAACTCGGCGCAGTTGTTCGGCCTATACCCGCATTGCTTCAACCCCATCAACCTCTGCCAACCGCTTTCCACCCGGCCTTGGGTTTCGGGCAGTGCGGCCATCCGTGACCAATTGACCGCTTTGGGCAGTACCGATTTTTTCAACGACATTCTCGAAAGCTATGGCCCCGCCGATGGCGACGACTGCCTCGACGACCCACCTGGGCATAGCATTGAAAACATCCCCCTGCGCTGCCAAAACCTGAGCGGCTTCTTCGCTGGAATCATAGCCGCCAATGGCAACGTGCCTACGGCAAACTGCGTGAGTGCCCTCAATGGCAATGAAAGGCGGACTACCACTGTCGCTATTTCCCCAAATCCAGTTACCAATGGCAGGTTGAGCATACGGTGCGACCATTGCCCCGAAGGGGCGACCCTACTACAGCTCTATGATGCAACTGGCAGGTTGGTGCGGCAGCAGCGCCTCGAACAGCCGGTCTTGCAGTGGGAGATAGGGGCATTGCCAAATGGCTTGTACTTCTTGGAGGCTTGCATCGGGGGCAAATGCCATATAGAAAAACTGTTCGTAGCTGGCAGTTGACTCCCCTCGCTACATCCGCTCCAGTACCGCCTACTTTTGCCTTGCAAAACATGGACATGCAGTGTTTTTGCTATTTTTGGGCAAAATTTGCCCGACAAAAACGCTAACCATGAAAAATGCAATTTGCTACTTCATTGAGCTTGAAATCAATACCCTGCACCTGCCCCCCGGCACGTATTTCTTGTACCTTAAAACAAGTGGAGGGGAAAGGCGAAACTTCGTTTTTCATAAAATATAGGTAAACAGGCTAAACACGTCACCTCGAAAACCATCAAAAACCTGTGGCTATCTGCATCTGAAAAATCTCTTAACACTTCTAAAACTCAACTAAAAAATGCAGCGAAGAAATTTCATCAAAAGAGCGGGCTTTGCACTGCTTGCCCCATCCCTGCTCACGTCCTGCAAGTCAGATGAATCCCCAAACCCAGACAATGCGAACAAAAAGGTCATCGTCATCGGGGCGGGCATCTCTGGCTTGGCTGCCGCCAAAAAACTGAAAGAAAAAGGCTTCACCGTGACCGTGCTGGAAGCGCAGGACAGGGTAGGCGGGCGTTTGCGCAGCAACCGGGATTTGGGCGTCGCCTTCGACGAGGGTGCCAGTTGGATTCACGGCGTTGACGGCAACCCGATTACCGACTTGGCACAGCAGGCGGGCATGACCACCTTCCATACCGACGACGAGTCCCTCATCGCCTACGACCTGGGCGGTGCCGAAATCAGCGACAGCCTTTTTTCGAGCACCGAAGATGAGTATTATGACATCTTGGATAGTTTGATGGAGGATGGCAGCGCCTCAAAAAGCTTTGAAACAGCCTTCTTTGAGCAATACCCACAGTACGCCAACAGCCGGCTTTGGAGGTTCTTCCTCTCGACCTATTTTACCTTCGACCGTGGCGATTTGGACAATACTTCTTCCCTGCTCTACAACGAGGGCGAGGAGTTTGGTGGGCTTGAAAAAATATCCACCAATGGCTACGACACCATCCCGAAATTTTTGGCAACTGGCTTGGACGTGCAACTGAACCAAAGGGTCAGTAAAATTGATTATGCAGGTGACAAGGTCAAGGTAACCTACCTTGGCGCTGCCCCTTTCGTCGTTGAAGCCGATTATGTGATTGTCACTGTGCCATTGGGTGTTTTGAAAAAAGGCAGCATAGAATTCAACCCGCCACTGCCCGCCACCAAGCAGACCGCCATCGAAAAACTGGGCATGAACTGCGTCAACAAGTTCCTGCTCACCTGGGACGAAGCCTTCTGGGACGATGAGCAGTTCATCTGCTACACGCCGGAGGAAAAGGACAAGTTCTGCTATTTCGTCAACGTCAAGAAATTCCACCCCGATGTAAACGCCCTGATGACCTTTGCCTTTGCGGACTATGGCAGGCAGACCGAAACGATGACCGATGCCGAGGTGATGGACGAAATCATGGCACACTTGCGTGATATTTATGGAGCCGACACTCCTGCCCCTACTAATATACGACGCACGAGGTGGGCTACAAACGAAAACTCATTTGGTTCCTATTCCTATACAGCCGTCGGTACGGAGATGCGCCATTTCGAGGACTTGGCCGAGGAAGTGAACGACAAGCTCTTCTTTGCGGGCGAGCACACGGAAGTGGATTATTTCTCTACGGCGCACGGGGCCTATTTGAGCGGGCAGCGGGAGGCGCAGAAAATCATTGATTTGCAATAACAAAACCACGATTGCATGGAAGACAAATCCAAACCCTACCGAGACTCGATGATTACCGCCACGGGCATCATCCTTGGTTTTTTGCTGAACTTTGAAACCACTTGGGTGCGGTCGGAAACGCCGCTCAACGATGCTGGTGCCTTCTTCGTAGGTATTTGCCTATTGATAGGCACGATAAACCTCATCATCGTCCTGTACCGGATGTTGAAGATGCGCAACGCCGATGACCAAGGCGAGCAGTATTACTCCAAAACGCTGCTGATTTTCATCGTGGGCCTCGTCATCATGTTCGTTGGGGTGTTCGTTGATATGTTCAGCAATTTCATGGAGGAGTGAGGGGGGAAGTGATGCAGCAGTTCCTCAGCGATTAAAATTTTCCTGTTAAGCTGTTTCATACCCCCTTGGCCACGACTTGAACGTTGTCGGCTCCGATATTGAATAGGCCAGCGTAGCGCAGGATTTACACCTCCTTTACATCGTTTTACATTTGTGAAAAATCTTGGATAGTACATCAGGCTACCTTTGCGAGAAAAAAATGAATAAAGCCAAATTTTATTTATCGGCCTGTACCACGCTATTCGCATTGGCGTTTCTCTCTTCCTGTGGCAGTGCATCCAGTTCAAAAGCGGTAGAAGCCGACAAGCCAGCTGACCTAAACAGCTTGCAGATAAGCGATTATGTGGTAGAAATCCATGAGGACAAAAAAGGAAACCTTTGGTTCGGGACAGTGGGCGAAGGCGTCGCCCGTTTTGATGGGAAGAAGCTCACCTACCTGACCGTTGATAGTGGCTTGGTGGACAATACCGTGGTAGCCATCGCCGAGGACAAGCACGGGAATATCTGGTTCGGCATCCACGGCGGCCTCTCAAAATACGATGGGACAGGCATCACCAATTATACCACCAAAGACGGCCTCTGCAACGACCGGGTTTCCCAGTTGCTGATTGACAAATCTGGCACCATCTGGGTGGGCACTTGGGGCAAGGTCTGCCGTTTTGATGGCATTCTTTTCACCGATTTTGAACTCCCAGTACCGGACATCGAAGTACAGTCCTACCAAAGCACCATGAACTGGGTCACGGAAATCATGGAGGACTCTCAGGGCAATATCTGGTTTGGTCGGGATGGCTACGGAGCCTGCAAATGGGACGGCAAGCAGTTCACCCAATATACCAAAAAGGACGGCCTCTTATCCAACAATGTCCAAGTCATCCGGGAGGACAAGCAGGGCAATCTCTGGTTCGGCTGCCGTGTCACCGAGAACGACCATCCCGATTCAGACAGTCGTAAAGGTGCGGGCGGGCTGAGCCGCTTTGATGGAAATACCTTCACGCAATTCCCTGAAATAGAAGGACTTAGCACCAACGAGACCTACGCCATCCATGTGGACGAGGCGGGCAATGTCTGGGTGGGAGCAAACAAACTTGGCGTTTATAAATACGATGGAAATGGCTTCACCCTGTACAAAGAGACAGACCGGGAAGACCTGTTTTTGTCCAATGGCTACGGCGTTCAGCACCTTCTCAAAGACAGCAAGGGGACGCTGTGGATTGGCCTATCGGGCGGGCTTTTTCGGCTGGATGGGGAGGTGATTAGGAATGTGGCGAGGGGTGGGCCTTGGGAGTGAGTGGCGCTTTGCAAAGTCAAATCCAAAGCCTATTTTTGTAAAAAATACTACGCATGACCGCCGCAGCCGTTCAACCATCAAAGCAATCCCCGACACCTGCCACCAATGGCAGCCAAGCCAAGCACGTTAGTTGGGAGCAGTTTCAGAAGCGTTACCTGAACCGGGAAGACGGCTTCAAATACGAGTGGGTCAACGGCGTGGTCATCAAAACAAAACGCACAATGGACCAAAGCCAATACCTCATCCTGCGCAACCTTCGGCGCATTTTCACACAGCTTTTGATGGAAAAAAAGGTGACAGGCGGCTTTGAGGCAGAGATTGAAACCTTCTTCCTGAAGGGCAATTACCGTCGTCCCGACATATCCTATTTCACCGAAGAGCAGGAAAACAAGATGGCCAACGGCGAACTGCAACAAATTCCCCAGTTCGTCATCGAAGTCATCTCCAACAACGACCAGATGAACAACGTGGAGGACAAGATGCTCGACTACCAAGCCGCTGGCGTACAGGTGGTTTGGCAGATTTTCCCCAAGCAGCAGGTCATCCACGTCTATCACGGCGATGAAATGACCCGCTACAAGGCCGGGCAGGAGGTATCGGCTGCGCCCGTGCTGCCGGATTTTAGGATGGGGGTGGGGGAGGTGTTTGGGAGGTAGGGGTGGCGCATTATTTTTCAAATATTGAGCATATCTATTAAAATACTAATTACAAACATGATGCGTTACTTTCTTGATGATATTATTGATGCTAACTCCATTGATTACGAATTGTGGTATAGCTTATTTATGTCAAAAAATGAAAAACTATACCCCAACACATGCTTCCCAAATGATGATTTCAGAGAAAAATATATAGCTGAAGTTCAAAACAAAAAAGAAGCAGAAGTCAAATTTCTATTGAGAAGGCTACTAGTTCACAGTGGTCATTTTGGAGCAGATAATCGCTATTTATCAACAATTCCAAAAGATGACAAGGATTACTTGAAGAATCTTATTATATCGTCTGAATACCATAGAAGGCTATTTTCAAAGACGCCCACACATGAAGGAATAACATGGATTCTTGACCTTCTTCCGCATTGGCCAAACAAATCAATAGATGCATTGAGTTCCTATTTTTTATGCAACTGCCAGATGCTGCCGGATAACTCAATGAGTGGACTTGGTGATGCTATGGAAATTATTTCTGCTAGATTCATAGAATATAAACATGAAAAAGAAGTGCTTTTAAACCTCACCCCAATTGACTTTGAAAGACTTGTGGCTTATCTTTTTAAAGAGATGGAATACGAGGTGTCAATTACAAAATTGAGTCATGATGGTGGGATAGATTTGATAGCAAAGAAGGAAAATTCAGAAAGTTTCGGTGAATTGATTTTAATACAATGCAAAAGGTACAAGAACAAGATTACAGTTGGTAATATGAGAGAATTTAGTGGGGCGGCACACAACTTTGTTGCAATGCATGGGAGCAGACATTCAAAAGCTGTCATGGTTACTGCATCTTCATTTACGAATGTCGCGATTAGGGAGTATAAAAACGACCACTCTATGAGCATGATTGATTATGTTGAACTGGTCAAATTGTTGAATAAATATTGTGGGACAAATTGGCCTACAAAATTATATCGGATTCTATCAATAAATCAGCGAATGCAAGTATAGCCTCTCTAAATTCATGATTGAACCCTGACAACCTTTATTAGGCAGCTAATTTTTCAAAACTAAACCCAAGAAAAGTAGTCTGTTACTTCCCACTCTGTAGACCCCCGACGCCACTCCCCCCAAATCCACCGGAAACCCCTGCCCCCGCAGCACCTCCCGACCCAGCACGGCAATATACCCCGACAGCGTTTTCCTCTCAACTCCCCAGTCCGGGCACTTTGTAAAAGGACGATGCTATAAGCCATATCTCGCTTTCGTTTCTTCCTGCAACATCTCCACCGACAGCACATCATCCGGTTGCTCCTCATAGGCTGCCCAAAGTCGTCTCAGTTCGGCTTGGTCTTCCGGCGACAGCGAACTTTCACCAATGATAGGTATGCGGTGTTTCAACATCAGAAACTCTACGAAATCGGCCACCTGCGCCTGGAGTTCGGCAGGAAGCGAGCTAATCCTATTGGTTAAAACATTTGCGCCCATTGAACATGATTGATTTTTAGTTTTCAAAAATAGCATAAAACTGCAAAAGCATACACAATAAATTAATCTATTCAATCAGCAAAAGGTTGGCCGAATCAAATTGACCATTACTCATCACACCCACCCTGTAAACGCCCGGTGCCACTCCCCCCAAATCCACCGGAAACCCCTGCCCCCGCAGCACCTCCCGACCCAGCACGTCCCAAACGACGACTGGCCCGTCCAAGTCCACGCCATCCGGCAATTTCGCCCAAACCAGCCCATTCGTCGGGTTCGGGTACACCAGCCATTGCGGAGCAGCCAAACCCGCTTCATCTTCCACGGCGTCAATCGGTTCCTCCTCGCAAATATTATCCAACAGGGCCTGGTACTTCGGCGCTGTTTCAAGGTAGGGCGGCTGAATGTCAATATCGTTCAGCACACCCCACGAGCCATAGACGCTCTCCTGCGGGCTGGCAAGGCTGAAGTTGCCGAACATGGTGCTGCCCCACGAGCGGATGGTGTCGAGCATGTCGTCGTAGAGCTGATAGATTTCAGGGCTGTACTGGGCGTCCCACATGGCCTGCTGGTAGGGGTAGGGGATGCCGAACACATTGCCGACGAAGTGCTGCCCGCCCTCGTAGTTCACGATGCCCTTGCCGAACAGCTTCACGTTGTTGTAGTCCTGCCAAACCAATGGCCGGAAGCTCGCCCAATTGTTCCGGGCATTCTCGATGATATCCGCCGGGGTGCTGCTGGCGTTTAGGACGGGGTTGCCCGTATCCGAGTGGTCGAGGCCGATGTAGCTGGTCGGCGAACCGTAGTCCCAGTCGTCGGGGTCGAGGTGGGAGAGGATTTGCTCGTTCAGGTAATTGAAGCCGCCTTGCAGGCCGAGCACCCGTTTCACCCTTGTTTTTTCAGTGCCAAAGACCTCGTGCCAAATGCGGAAGGTCTGCCCCGCCCGCATGGCCATTGCCCGACCGTAGTTGAGGTTGCTGGGGGCGTTGTCGGCGTTGTAGTGCGCTTGCGCAAAAATCCAGTTCCAGACCTCGTTGCTGTATTCGAGGTAAATGGTCAGGCCAGGGTCGAGTTGGTCACGGAAGAGGGCGGCCATCTGCGCCACATAGTTGCTGTCGGCAGCATGGGGCACGCAGAGCCAAACGTCTTTTTTCAGCGTGTTGGCTAATTTCACCATCATCTCATAGGGTACGCCCGTTGCGCCAGCGTAAGTAAAATGAGTCAGCGAACTACGGCCTTCCCAATGCTCCACGGGATTACCATTGGTATGCCCCCAGTCCATGAAACGCAGCGCCTTGAACGGCCTTATTTTATCCAAAAAGCCTTCGTAAAACGGTTCGGCGTCCAGGTCGGCGAATTCATCGGCGAGGCGCAGGATGCGGATGTTGCGCACGGGGTCGGCCATTTGCGAAGCGTTTATCACAAAGAACATGTTCTCGGCAGCCGTCACATCGAACTGGATGCGGCCTGGTGCGCTGCTGGTGGTGGTCGTGCCGCCGCCAACCGTGAGGTCGCCCATGCCGTCATAAAGCAGCACATAGGTTTCGCCTGGCGGCAAATTGGCGCCCTCGCTTGAAATCACATACCTGACCAAGTTCAGCACCCCGTTGGCCTGCTGCGGGATTTGGGTCGGGTAGCCGTCCGCATCGAATTGCAGGAGCGACAAGTTCCCGTTGTCCCAGCAAAAACAATCATCGTTGAAGGCAATGGGGTCGGGGCGGACGTGCTTCATCAGGTTCTTCATGGGCCGCTCCGGCACCCAATCGGCGAAGCCGCTCAGGTTCGTGCCAATGGCGAGGTCGCATTGCTCGGGCTGCCAGTCGGGACAGGTGTTTTTGTCAACTGGCACGATGAACCTGAAACGGTCGCTGCACCCTGCATTGCTCGTTGCTACATAAAAGTATAATCCATTATCGAGGTTGTGGAATTCGTTGCCATTAGTGATTGGTAAGTCCAAGCCCTGTACGTTTTTCAGGGTAAAATTTTCGGGGTGGTCATTGATACGGATGATGCCACCCGTCCCGTCGCAATCGGCTTGTTTCACCAAGGTAAAACTGCTGAGGCATGGGAAGTTGCCGCCATTATCACGGACGGTTATCGGGTAAAAAGCCGTTTGTTGCTGCCCACTCTGGTCGGTGACGGTGAGGCGGGCGGTGAGCTGGCCGAGGGCGGTGTAGGTATGCGTTTGCGAAGCGTCAATTGCCGAAGGCGAACCATCGCCGAAAGTCCACTGGTAGGTAAGGGGGCTGCCGTCGGGGTCGTAACTCGCTGTGCCAGAGAGGTTTACGGTAAATGGCGCTTCCCCGTCATTACTGGATGCGCTGATGACTGCCACTGGTGGCAAATCAATCGTCACGGAGCCATCGGGGGCGGCACAGGCGTAGCTGCTGGCGAGGCGGATTTCGTCCACGGAGCCGTTGGCGGGGTCGTTGCCGAGGTAGGTGACGGCGCTGCGGAAGGTGAACGGCATGAACGTGCTTTGCGATAAAACGGGCGTGGGGCTGCCGTTGCCAAGTTCCGAGGGGTTTATGAAAAGGTCAATGGCCGTGCCATTGGGGTTGAAAGTGAATTTCACGACGAAAAATGCCGAAGTGCCAATGCCGACGGGTACAGAAGTTATAAAGTACTGGTCGCCGATGCGCAGCGTCCAGCGGCGTTGCCCGGACACGTCGCTCTGCCCCTCGAAGTAGCCGAACTCCACTTTTTCGCCCGTACAGTTGTCGCACCAAGGTAGGCCGCTGCCGTGCAGCCCAGCGAAGACCGATTGGTTGTTGTTCTGGTCTTTGCGGAGCAAGCAACTCATCCAAATCTCGCCACCATTGGCCGAGGTACCGATGCCCTCGTTGAACTCGCTGACGTACTCGCCGAAAGGCCCGGCGTCCGAGGTGTTCAGCCTGCGGCCAGCGGTGAGGTAGGCCCGCCCGCCCGTTGCGAAGCGGCCAATGGTTTGCAAACTGCCGAAGGCAAGGCTGCCCGTGCCGCTGCTGGTTTGGTAGCCGGGCAGGGTTTGGTCGTCGTTTTGGGTGAGCCAAGGCTCGGCCCAGCCGGAGCCGCCGTTCTGGTCGTCGAGCGGGGTGCTGGCGGGGTAGTCGAAGGGGTCGTAGGCGAGGTAGGTGCAGGGTTGCGAAGCAAGGGCAAAGGGGATGAGTAGTAGTAAAATGGTGCGCATGCCGTATAGTTTTAAGTAGTTGCGAGCTTATCAGTTTCGAGTTGACTCAAAGTATTGACAGACAATGCTTTATGGGGGAAATCAAGTTTTGAACTGATTTCATGGATGAACTTATTGCCCAAAAATAGGAAAAGAAAATTCGTTGTTTGGGTATTCAGTCCTTTAGTTCAAACTTGATGGGCAGGGTCTGCTGCACCTTGATGGGCTTGCCGCCGATTTTGCCGGGGTTCCAATTGGGCATTTTGCGTACGATGCGCACGGCCTCCTCGGTACAGCCGCTCCCGACAGCATTGAGTGCTTTTACGTCGGTGATTTGGCCGTTTCGCTGCACGATGAAGCTGACCCGCACGGTGCCTTCTATGCCTTTTTCAAGGGCAGCAGTGGGGTATTTTATGTTGTCGTAGATGAAGCGGAGCATGGCCACCTCGCCATTAGGGTAAGTGGGCACTTGGTCTTCCGAAGTGTTGTACTCTGCGAAGATGGGAGGCGCTTCGGGCTGGGGTGGCGGGGCAGGTTTGGTATCTTCGGTGGTGCTCGTATCGGGGCTTTCAGGCTTGGTGTTGACTTGCGCAGTGTCCTGTTCCACCTCGGTTTTTTCAGGGGCTTTGGTGGCCGAATCCGCCACGGGCTTTGGCGGGGCAGTGGATTGCTTTTTTTTCTTGACGGGCTTTGGCTTTTCCAGCTCGATGGGCTGCACGACGGGTGCCTTCGGCGGTGGTTCATTCAGGGTCACTTCGGTGAACCTTAGTTCTTCTTCCTCCTCCTCGAAATTGCTGAATAGCGACCTTATGTTGGGGAAAAGCAGTGCCAGGAGCAGTAGCGAGACGGAAAGCAGAAAGGCCCTCATCAGGTGCTTGGGGTAGCGCCTCCTGAGCAGGTAGGCGCCATAGGCCTTGTTGCGGAATTGGAAAACGAGGTCGTCCCAGTCCGTGCGCTGGAAGTCCATTGATTCATCGTTGTGCTCATTTTCCTTTCCTTTCTGGTCGCTCATGTATTGCCTCAGGTTTAGCAGAACGATGTGGACGTCTGCCAACGTTGCCGAATATGGTTGTTGTACGTGAAAACTTGGTTCAAGGTGCTTTCATCAATAACACTTCTACCTAACGTTCTTTCCGCCTCAAAATTGGATAGTGCTGCGTTCAACGCCTGGGCACCACCATCGCCTTTTGCAAAGAGGCTGAGCGGACGACTTGCCTCATTGTCAAATGTCCATGAATGGCCAAGGGCGACGCTGCAAAGCTAAGGCATTGGCGCTATTGGAGGAGTGCTTAGGTGTAGCAGGTCGAGGGCAGGTTGCAAAGAACCAACCTAACCAGCCTAAGTTCGCAGGTGCGCTCTAAGGATGGATGTCCCGCCCTGTTTTTTATACCTTTGGCGCTCAACAATCAAATCAGCGTGCCATGAGATTCTCCGTTATCCCTTTGTTTTTCCTTGTTTTTGCTGCTTTCGCAACAGCACAGGACACCTTCTCCATCGTTGCCGTTGACAGCCTGACGGGTGAGGTGGGCAGTGCCGGGGCCTCCTGCATCAGCGCCGACATATTGGAACAGGCTTTTCCTAACGCCGACCCCGACTTCCTCGGCGACCTGCTGCCCGGCATCGGGGCCATTAACACGCAGGCTTCCTATCATCCTGGTAATCAAGCAGATGCACACACTGAACTGGAAATGGGGCGTACCCCCCAAGAGGTGATTGATATCATTACCAGCAATGACGTGCAAGGCAATCCCGGCATCAGGCAGTATGGCATTGCAGCCTTCATCAATGGCCAACCGATGGCCGCTGGCTTCACCGGGGCCGATTGTTTTGACTACAAAAATCACGTGACCGGGCCGAATTATTCCATCCAAGGCAATATCCTCCTTGGCCAAGAGATACTCGACTCCATGCAGGCCCGTTTCCTCGTCGCTGAGGCCGAAGGGAAGTGCCTCGCAGAGCGCCTTATGGCCGCCCTCCAAGGTGCTAAAGTGCCCGGTGCCGATACCCGCTGCGGACCTGCCCCAGATGGCAATGGAAACAACACCTCCTCCATGTTCGCCTTCATCAAAGTGGCCAAGCCCGACGACGACCCAGCCGTCCCTACCTTGCGGCTTTTCGTGTCGTACAACCCCGTCGGCATCGAGCCGATTGACAGCTTACAGGCGCTGTTCGATGCGGCGGCTCCCTGTTTCGTCAATGCAACGGAACAGCCGCAGCAGCTTGTTTTTTCAATGCTTCCAAATCCAACATCTGGTGATTTTCAGTTGGAAATGCCCGACACCGCAGAAGCAGTCCTATTGGAGGTTTTTGATGCCACTGGCAAACGGCTGGCCCTGCACCGCAACGTCCGCTCTGGGCAAAAACTGGCGTTGGGGCAACCAGGCATTTTCCTTGTCAGGGTCGTTTCCAGCGGTGGAAAGGGCGGCTGGCAAAGGCTGGTTGTGCAGCGTTAGTAACAGATTTTACAAAGAATAAAAGGTTGGAACTCTCAATATTAGCTGGTATTTTTGAACCTAAAACCCCAAGTGTCATCCTAAAATTGTAGTTATGGGCATTGCGACCACTACCATATACCACACCATCGCCGAGTACTTCGATTTGGAAGACGCCTCAGAAGTACGGCATGAATTTGACAACGGAACAATCACTGAAATGGCCGGAGGAATACTACCACACAACGTTCTCAAAGGCGAAGTTTATACCAATATAAACATTGCCATCAGGTCGGCAAAAATGCCCAACATGGCCCTCAATAGCGACACCAAGGTACGCATCGAGTCCGCCAACCGATTCGTTTATCCAGATATTACCATCAGTGATGGGAAGCCTGAATATTACACCACTCCAGAAGGCGTAGTCCGCCGGGACACCATCATCAACCCGTTGCTGATTGTCGAAGTGCTTTCTGAAAATACCCGTGACTATGATAAGGGAGGAAAATTCGACCTTTACTGTACCATTCCCGGCTTCCGGGAGTACATTCTCATCGAGCCAGAGACCTGCTGGGTGAAGTCCATGTACCTGCAAGACCCCGCCAACGGCCTATGGAAACGGGAGGTGCTGACCGACCGAAGCGCCTCGCTAACCCTTCGTTCACTGCAACTCAGCCTGCCCATTGAGGAGCTTTACGCTGCCGTCGAAAGGCTGGCGGAATAAGTATTTTCAACGCCTTTCGCTTTCGTCCTTCGCAAAATGAGCCACTCCGCCGCCAAGAGGTTGCCCAACCATGCCGCCCACGATACGAGCACGTACTGGCTCTCATAATCCATCTCCGAAAAGTTGCCCAGCAACATCTGATAGACCCGCAAGCTCACCGCCGAAAGGGTAAGCGCATAGCTGCGCAACATCCAGTTTTTGTGCTGCACAAATTGCCGCTGTCGGGCCGTCTCGAAGCCTTTCCAAGTAAACCACCACCAAAGCGGCGTCAGGATGAAAAAGCTGATTTGCGCAGCCAGCCCGCCATTGGCATGGAAGCCCATCACGAAGCCGCTCGGTGCGCTCACGAGCAGCAGTGTGGCCACATATATCCGACCAGCGTAGCGGTGCAGTTTTGGCCAGTTTTTCAACACATATTTCGAGAATAAAACCGCCCCGCTCGCCAGTACCAATGGGCTGCTAAAAATATGTGCATAAAACGCAGCCCGGTAATAGTTTAAATGGATGATATGCTGCTTGGTCAATAGGAAATCAATATCCCTTTCCCAAGAGGTGTATGGCCATATTATTTGAATAAAAAGATAGGTGAAAAACAGGATGGTCAATGGCCAAAGAATTGGCTTAATATTCGTTTTGGATATGCTTTGGAAATTCATGGTAAAGCTGTATTTGTTGGTGTTTTGAGGCATTAAACGTCGGGGAGGTTCTGAACCTCCCCGACGTTATTAGGCAGTTACGGTTCGGCCCTTGAAGCAGTCGCAGCATATTTTGTTTCTGACAATTCGCCAGTTTTATTGAGCCTGTAGTTCGCCGTTTTTTCCAGTTTAAACCCCGTTATTTTATTATCCTCAAAACCATGATTGTCCACGTCTTTGAGCCATTGGTTGTTGTAAGTGCTTTGCAAAATATTGCCATAGGCATCTATGTCGCAGGTCATTGTTGTTGACGTGGAAGAATAGGCAAGTTTAAATGCCCCTTGGAATTTCAATTCCTCCTTTTTCTTCGGCAGGATATTGCCATTTAAGTCATAAACCACGATATGATAACTCGTCAAAATATCATTTGCGAAGGGCCTTTGTGAGCTAAAAACCACGGCCACCATTTGGTCATTGGGATAAAACCGGGCAATAGCTTCCAGTGTCGGTGGCCCCATCCGGCTGAACTTGCCCAAATTGGGTTCAGGAATGAAAGGTGTGGCTAATAATCTGACGCCGTTTTGTTTCGAAATGGCTTGCTTTTGCTGCCTGCTACGGTAATTGTCATAACCGTTGAAGTCCTCCAGCCCAATGCTGTACGGTAGTTCCACCTTTTTAAACTGACTCAAGTACTGGAGGAAGGCCTCCTTTTTTGCCGCCTCCAGCGGGTTGGTTTTTTGTGGTGTTTTTTGAACAAAAGCCGTTGAAACAACGACCAACAGGGCAAGGCCCAAGGCTGCGATAATGGTTTTGATTTTCATGATTTAGGTTTTAGCAATTAAAGTCTGATTAGTGTTTCTCAGATTTAAGATTTAAGATAGACCCTGTCTGCCGACAGGCAGGGATATAAGATTTTAGATTGGGAGGCCGGAATAGTTGTAAATGCTGGGTTTTTAAGGGAAGTGCCGTCAAATCTCAATTCTAAAATCGTCTATCTTATATCTTAAATCAAAACCCAGTTTTTAGCTCTTCTCCACTTCAAACCCCTTCTCTGCCGCCTGCTTCCGCAGTGATTGCAGGATGGAGTTGCCGAGGTCGTCATTGCCCGCTTGCTGGTTTTGCTGCTGCTCGATGTACTGCCTACGTTGTACGTCCAACTGCTGCATCTGCTGCTGCACGGCCTCCCGGCGGGCGCTGATGGCCTCGATGCGGCGCTCCATTTCCTCGATGCTCATGTGCTGGAGCGAGTCGGGCAATTCCGCCCGGTTCTTCACCACCGCCGATTTGTCCTTTTTATAGGCATCCACCACGTCCCAATCCTCCGCTTTGTAGTTTTTGGAGGACTTGAAGGCGGCCCGCTCAGCGGCATTCGATTGGCTATAAGAAGAGGCGTTGGAGTCTTGGACGTATTGGTTTTCTTTCTTCAGTTTGCCCTTCTGTCCCATCGGGATGTAGGTATCGTTCAACTGGGCGTTCAGTGCATTGATTTGGTCGTCGTAAGGCGTCGGGACATACACCGTGCGCTGGTCTTGGTTGATGCAGTTGTACTCGCCTTTGCCCGCCTTGGCGCCCGCTAACCATTGACCTTGGATGCCCTCTTCGCAGTCGCCGCAGTGGATGGTGTTCACGATGATGCCCCGCTCCACGGCATTTGCGCAAGCAGCCCGAAAATCAACATGACCTTGTGTAAACGGCTCATTACCAGCGACGTAGATAATGCGTAGCCCATCGCCCTGCTTCCATGCCAGTTCGTCGAGCGAGGTCTTGATGGCCGCTCCGCAATACTCGTCGCCACCATTGGTAGTGACGGCGAACAGTTTCTCGGATATCAGGTCCATGTCGGTCGTGAACCCTGAAAGTTGGTTGATTTCAAAGCCACGTCCACGGCTTCTGGTAGGGTTGCCATATTCGTAAAGTGCAACTTCGAGAGCGGGCATTTCGCCGTTCTTGCGCATCCGGTTCAGTTCGTTCAGTATCTTCCAGAGCTGCGATTTTGCCTGCTCGATGAGGCCGTCCATGGAACCCGATGCGTCGAGTAAAAGGGCCACTTGGATGGAGTTGGGGCCAGACGCTAAAGTAGTTTGGTCGGGATGATAAATCGGGTCAGGTTGAAGGTCATTGACCGCTAACCCACTGGAGAAGATTTGGTTTGGCAGGCCATACAAAGACTGGTAATGGCGGGCACCTCCCCAAATTGCCAACCCAACTGCGAGTGCGATGGTGAATTGTTTCGCTGTGAGCATTTTATGAAGTTTAGAAGGTTTAGGGAGGTTTAGAAAGTTTAGTACTGGGGCGGCGATAAAACCTCCTCAACCTCCTAAACTTTCTAAACCTCACGCTTCAAATCTCTGCCCGAAAATTTTTGTAAAAAACCGATACTTGGCCACCATGCCCGCCCATTGGGTGAACATGCCAAACGACTTGGTGAACGTGCTTTTGGGCTTGCCCCCATTTTTTCCATCGGAAAACGGCGTGTGAAAAATGGCGTATCTTTCGCCCTATTAATGGGGTTTAGGAGGTTTAGAGGGGTTTAGAAGGTTTAGATTGGAACCTCATTTTAAACCCACTAAACCCTCTAAACCTCTAAACCTCTAAACCTCGCTCAGCGTTGCACCACTACCGCCACATATTCCTCTTCCTACTGCTCGCCGTGTCGAGCGGTGTTTTTGCACAAAAAGCACCTGGCGGGGCTGTGAAAGAAGAGGAGAAAGCCATGAGCAAGGCCAAGCGCCAAGTGCGCCGTGACTACCTCAACGAGGCCCGTGGCCTGCGGGAGAAGTCGCCGAAGGAGGCCGTGAAACTGCTCGAAGAGGCGCTGCTCTATGCCCGCAAGGACGACGACACGCAGACCCAGGCTGCCGCCTACGCCTTGCTCGGCAATATCTACGAGGACATCGGCCAACCGGAACTGGCGCTACAACGCTACCAGCAGGCGCTCGATGCACTGGGCAATTCTGATGAAAAAGCGAAGAAAAAGCTTTCAAAAAAGGACTTGCCGGGGCAAAAAGCAAGTGCCAGCGCCGCCCCTATTTATCAGCGGATGGGGCAGCTTTACCTCGAACTGAAATCGGCCAGCGAGGCCGAGCGCAACTTCCAGCTTTGCATCAGCGAAAGCGGGGGCGACGGGGCTACCAAGCAGCGCTGCGAGGTCGGCCTGGCCGATGTGGAACTGCTGCGGGGCAATGCAAAAGGCTCCATTTCGCAGCTCGACAAGGTGGAGAAAAACTATCCGCTCGACAGTGTTGGCATCGCCAATATCGAGGCTCGGCGCTCCAATGTTTATATCCAGCAGAACGATTTTGACAATGCTTCGCAATCGTACCTGAACTCCGTGAACAGCCTCCCCCGCAATGGCCCAGTTTCAAAGGAGGACTACAAAGCAATCGAACAGACGCAGTCGCAGCTGCTGGCCTACGATGCCGCCGACGTTGATGCCAAGGTGGACATTGCGAAGAAAAGCCCTGCCAAAGGGGAAGCCACCACCTCCAACGACGACGAGATTGCAAGCAACCTGAAGGTGGTCGCCGTTTACGAAGAAGAAATGCAATTAGCTGAGGCTGAACGTTTTATCAATCGTTCTAAATCACTTGTAAATGCCCGGACGGACGCCGCATTGGCCGCCGAAGTGTTCAAGAAATCAGCGGAAATCAATCGGCGGAAGGGCAACCTGACCGCCGCCTTTGCCGACATGGAGCGGTACGTTGCGGAGCGGGAAAAGGCCATTGCACAAGCACAAGCCACGCTGGCCGAACAGGTGGAAATCGTGAAGGGGCAGGGCCAAATTGACGTGCAGGACAAGGACTACGACATCGAGGAGCGGGAGCGGGCGCTGCTCCAGACGCAGGTGAGCCGCCAGCGCATGGTCATCGGGCTGCTGTCGGTGCTGTTGCTCGCATCGCTGGTTTTCTTTTATTTCCTTCGTAAAAACATCCGGGAAAAGCAGCGGGCGCACCAGAAGCTGATGCTCAAGTCGTTGCGCACGCAGATGAACCCGCACTTCATCTTCAACGCACTGAACTCTGTGAACAGCTTCATCGCCCAGAACGACGAGAAGGCGGCGAACAAGTACCTCGCCGAGTTCAGCCGCCTGATGCGCAAGGTGCTCGACCACTCGCAGAAGGATTTCATCCCGTTCGAGGAGGAGATGGAACTGAACGAGCTTTACCTGCGCCTGGAGCACCTCCGCTTCCGTGACCAGTTCGAGTTCACCTTCGAGAACAACGCCCATGCCCCCGACCTCGAAGTGCCGCCGATGCTCATCCAGCCGTTCATCGAAAATGCCGTGTGGCACGGCTTGCGGTATAAGGAGGGCAAGGGCCACCTCGCTGTTCGGGTAGCGCAGGATGATCGCCAAATCACCGTCACCATCGAGGACGACGGCATCGGGCGGGAGCGCTCAAAGGCCATCAAGACGGATAGCCAGCGCCGCCAGAAGAGCGCCGGATTGGAGAATGTGGGCAAGCGGATTGCGCTGATCAATGAGCTGTATGGGAAGAATTACGAGATTAGCGTGAGCGATGCGGATGGGGCGGCGGGGGATGTGGGGACGAGGGTAAGGGTGCGGGTGCCTTTGGCGTGAAGTTTTTAGCCTAGTTTGATTAATTGTGATTACCAATTTTTTGTAGAATGGAAAACGACAATAAAATTCAATTCACCCTCGCCAGCATGGGCGACTTGCTGGAACAAATCAACCGCTGCAACGAGCGCATCAACTTGCTTGCCAGCTACAAAGCGCCAGAATTGGAACAGAGCATCCTGAACGCCAAATCGCTGAGGAAACAGTTTTTGGAACAATTGGATGAATTGCTGGCGGGGTACAGTTTGGAGGTGAGGCTGCGGGGGATGGCAGCGTGAAAACGTGGCAAAGCGCATTGCACTCATCAATGAACTGTACGGGAAGCAGTATGAGATAACGGTCAGCGATACTGATGGGGCAGCGGGGGATGTGGGGACGAGGGTGGTGGTGTAGGTGCCGCTTATTTTTCTAAATTTTTGGCTTTTTCTTACTTGGTTTTGGTTGAACGAAAAAAGCTTGTTATATTCGCTTTTGTAAGCGGTCACTACCGGATGATAAAGTTGGAAAACTTAAAGCTATATGAAAAAACTAATTCTATTATTCATTCTCTACTCCAATTGGATAGCTGGTCAGCAGCCTACCTTCAATATTCAATCAGACTTCGGATATAGGGACGTGCATTTGAGGAATGTTCTTCCTACAGATAGTTGCTATTATGTAAATGGTTCAGTACGAGACACCGGTCAGCAATACCACGGAGGAAGTCTTTTTTTAAAGATTAGCCTCACCGGAGATACCTTGCATACACAAAAACTAGTAGTGCCTTTCAGGGATTATAAAACTACAAATACAGGTTTACTTACTGCGCCTGATGGCAATTTGGTTACGGCAGGCGTAGTTCTTGACAGCATAGTAAGGGTGATATTAATGAAATACACGCCAAAAGGCGATACAATATTTATTAAAGAGTATCCAAGTCCTATTGGCACAATTGACAATTATGTTGCAGCTGTTGACTTGAAGCAGCATAGTTACGGTTATTATCTTACTGGAACCTATATCATAGAGGGTTCAAAGAACAAAACAGTTGTTTGGAAACTTGATGAATCGGGTATCGTGATTCAGCAAAAGACTTATGGTTTTGATGCATCCAAGGGTGAGGTTGTAGGTTCTACTTTAGTAGATGCTGATGATGGGCTAACCATTGGAGTTTGTAGGCGCAGTACCCCATCCAATAACTTCTCTTTCAGAAATCATATTTTTCAAGTAGATAGTTTGGGCAACGTCGGCTGGCAGTATCTTTCACCAAATACCCAATTATTGGATATACCTACTTCAATGGTAAATACTTCGGATGGGGGCTTGGTAGTGGCAAGTAATAAAGGAATTGAACACGTGTTAAGCCCTAGCCTAAGTGCTTATTTATCTCATAATTATATTTACAAACTCGATGCCGACCACCAGTTTGTATGGGGAAGGGAATTCCGAGGTTCCCAGCTAGCAATAGGTAAAGAATTTGCGAAAATAATTCAAGCAAATGATGGTGGTGGATACGTCGCTTATGGAACGGTGCGGGAAAATACATCAGATGGAGTAGATAGGGATGGCACTTGGATAGTAAAGGTATCGAATCAGGGCGACAGCCTATGGGCAAGGTACTATACTATTTTTGATGGTTTTTACGGAAGACCAGACCCTGAAGACTTCAAAGCAACACCTGATGGAGGATACATCGTATGCGGGCGTGTACCTGAAGGTTCACAAAACTTTGGTTGGATAATGAAGCTGGACTCCTTCGGCTGCCTTATCCCCGGCTGCAACGCTAACGACGGCCCGAATGCCACCAATGAGGAAGCCCCAAGTTTGGACCTCACAATTTACCCAAATCCAACCACCGATTTCCTCAATTTCTTTGTGAATGCACCCGTTCCGGTAAACAGGGTCACATTTCGTATCATCAACAGCGAAGGAAGCTTGGTAAAAGAGTTTAAAACGGATAACTTAAATTCAACCTTTATCTTGCCCGTGCGGGATTGGGCAGCGGGGTTATATTATTTGCAATATGTAGAAAATGAGGAAATAAGGGCAACTAATAAATTCATTGTCTCAAAACGATGAATGTAGTATAGGCACAAAAAAAGCGGCGACACTCCTTGGGAGGCAGCTTCAAGAAACCTCCCTTTGCGGAACTATCACTTGTAGTAACTTCGCCCCCAACCAGTTGTCGCCAATGAAAGACTATCGCTTCACCATCGCCGTCGTCCTCGCAGCCACCGCAGCCGTGCTGTTCCCGCAGTATTTCACCGAGGTGAATGGCTGGCCGTTGAAGAACCTCATCGTGCCGCTGCTGCAAATCATCATGTTCGGCATGGGGGCAACCATGAGCTGGCAGGACTTCCGCAACGTGGTGAAGATGCCCAGGGCCGTTTTCATTGGGCTTTTCTGCCAGTTTACCATCATGCCGTTCGTGGGCTTTGGCTTGGCCAATGCGTTCAAACTGCCGCCTGAGATTGCCGCTGGCATCGTGCTCATCGGCTGCTCGCCGAGCGGGCTGGCCAGCAACGTGATGGCCTACATCGCCAAGGCAAATGTGGCATTGTCCATCACCATCACCACGTTTGCCACGCTGCTGTCGCCCATCCTCACGCCTGCCCTAATGAAATTATTGGCTGGCCAATTCGTTGAAATTGACTTCTGGACGATGGTCTGGGACATCGTGAAAATGGTCATCCTTCCCGTGATTGGCGGCCTCGCCGTCAACCAGCTTATGGGCGAGCGGGGCGCTTGGCTCAAACGGATGCTGCCTGTGCTGAGCATGGCGGGCATTGTTTGCATCATCTCAATAGTCACCGCAGCTGGCCACGAATCGTTGGTAAGGGTCGGCGGGCTGATGGTACTGGCCGTGGTGCTGCACAACGGGCTGGGCTACCTGTTTGGCTACTGGGCCGCCCGCCTTTTCGGGCTGAACGAGCAGGACTGCCGCACGGTGAGCATCGAGGTGGGCCTGCAAAATGCGGGCATCGCATCGGGCATTGCGCTCAAGCTCGGCAAAATCGCCACGATGGGCCTCGCCGCCGTGCTGTTTGGCCCGCTGATGAACTTCACGGGGTCGCTGCTGGCGAACTGGTGGGGGAAAAGACAACCACAATAAATTTTATGCAAACCATCACAGCCCTCATCATAGACGACGAAATGGACAGCCGCAGCACCTTGCGCAGCTATGTGGGCAGGTATTGCCCGCAGGTAGAGGTAGTGGGGGAGTGCGCCAATATCATCGAGGCGAGGGCGGCCATCCTGCGGCTGCGGCCACAGCTCATCTTCCTCGACATCGAGATGCCGCACGGCACGGCCTTCGACCTGTTGGAGCAGTTCGGGGAGCATATTGATTTTGAAATCATCTTCATCACCGCCTACAGCCAATATGCCGTGCAGGCGTTCAACCTGAGTGCGGCGCATTACCTGTTGAAACCCGTTGACATCGAGGAACTGGAAAAGGCAGTGGCGCATGTAGAGGTGTTACTTTCGCAAAAAGAGCAACTGCTGCGGGCAAAAATCCTGCTCGAAAACATGGCCGCCCAGAACTCAGTGGGCCAAAACCGCAAGTTGGTACTGCCACTGATGGAAGGCTTCGATGTGGTGCGCATGTCCGACGTGCTGTATTGCGAAGCGGAGGACAATTTCACCTGTTTCTACTTTACCGATGGCCGCAAATCCTTGATTTGCAGGCACTTGAAATATTACGAGCCATTGTTGGAGCCTTTTGGCTTTTGCCGGGTGCACCGCTCGCACATCATCAATTTGGAGTACGTGAAGCGCTATATCAAGGGCAAGGGCGGCTCGGTCATCATGGAGAACGGGCAGGAAATCATGGTGTCGGTGCAGCGAAAGGACGAGTTGGTGCGGAAAATCATGGAAGGCTGACCACGGGTTGGCATAGTTGTGGCTAAAAGCTATCGCCGCACTATGAAACATTGCTCCTCTCCCCTCCGGTCAAGTTTCATCTGCTGTATTTTACCTAAATCATTTTTACGTATGAACACAAAACTCTTCTTGCTCGCTGGTGCATTCAGCACCCTGTTCCTTTTTTCTTCCTGCCAAAAAGACGATAGCAAAGACGGCCCTGGGTCAACCAACAACGGCAGTTTCAGCTTCAAAATGGACGGCGCGCTTTGGGAGCCAAAATCCATCACAAGTGCCAGGCTGGTGAAGGCCGAGGTCGCTGAAGGTGTTTACACCAAATCGCTGTTGATTGCCCTGGAAGGGAAGGACGGCTCCACGGCCAACTTCACCATTACCGACATGGACCAATCGGTGCCGGACGGATGTGTTGGACTTGGCACCTATTACGGCCTTGGGAGCGTAACGGAGGAGAATAGCACCCACGTTGGCAATATTTACAGCGGCGGTGGCCTAATTATCACTGAGTCCAACGGCAATTTGGTCAGTTCCATGACAGGCAGTTTGGAGGTGGAGTCCTGTGGCGGGAACAAGGTTTCAGGCAGCTTCGAGTTTATGGCCTTGGATTTTTCGACAGGTGAGGAGAACGTGCCATTTACAGAGGGCAAGTTTGAGGACATCGAATTCACAGAGCTATAAGCCAATACCCAATTTCAAACACAAAAAAGCCGGACGTTTCGCAACGCCCGGCTTTTCTTTTATTGCTAATGCCGACTTATCTCACCAACAACTTGCCGGAGGCAATGCCCTTGCCAGCATCTTCCACCTTGAAGAAATAAACCCCGCTAGCCAGCCCCGTGCCGTCGAATTGGCAGGTCGAGCCACTGAACGGCGTGGCACTGACCGGGCGGCCCTGCTGGTCAAGGACGGTGAGCAGGCCATCCCTTAATTCATGCCCTTTGAACCTGAAATTGGCGATGGCCTGCGTTGGATTCGGGAACACCTCCATTTCCAAGCCTTTCACCAATGTTTGCGCAGCAGAAACTTCCATCAAGAAGTCCTCGCCGAGCGTGTGCAGCGTGCGGTTTGTCACGACTGCCTCGTTGAAGTCGAAATAGATTTCCGCTTCATTTTCGATGGTGGTGCCGAGCGGCAGCCCCGGTTTTTGGGCGATGCTGAACTTCACGAAGCCATGCGACAGCGGCTCATTCACGTTGCTGTCGGGCAGCATGATGCTGTTGAAAATGAACCTTGCCACGCCCCGGTCGCCGAGCACAAAGGTCATTGGGTGGCTGCTGCCAAGTATTTTGATGGAAGCAGGGTCGAGCGTTTGCGGTAGCGAATCAATCACGAGTATGTTGAAGGCCGTGTCAGTACCCGTGTTCTGGAAGCGGATGAGGTAGTCGAGTGGTTGGCCCGGCTCGATGAAGCGCTGTTCGCTCACGCCGAGCGGGAAGCCCGTCTTGTCGTTGGGGTCGTAGCTGCCTATATTTTCTTGGCAGTCAATATCCTCGAAAGGGGCTTCGTCGGGCATAGGGAAGAGGTTGACGAAGCCAAAGCTCATGGGGTTAAATCCATCCGGGCAGCCCTCCACGGTGGCGCTGGCAAAGGTCTCGTATGGGTGGTAGGCGGCCTCGTTGGTTTCCAAGCGCCAAGTGGAGCCGTTGGCGGTACGGCTGATGGTTTCCGACTCGCCCGCTTGCAGTTGCAGGCTTTCCGTCATTTGAATCATGATGTCCTCAATCACCACATATTCAACGGGTTCCGTCATGTCGTCGCCCGTATTGGTGATGGTGAAAACCACCTCGTCGTTCACGCACTCGCCCGTCACGAGGAGGTCGGCGCCGCTCCACAGTGCGTTGGGCAGCACACAGGAAGAATCAGGATAAATATGGGCGCTTGTGCAGTGCGTCTGGCCGAGTTCTGCATCGCAGTCCACTTCGAAGTGGATGTAAAAATAACCGCACTCGCCCGGCTCGACATCGCCGAGGTCGAAGGTATAAGTGTCGCCATTGACGGAGGTCCAGGGGGTTGTGCTGCTCACGTTGATGAAATAGGGATCGAGCGTGACCTCCACACTGGCGTCTTCCGCCGTGGCCGTGCCTTGGTTGCAGTATTGGACGAAGTAGCTGCTCTGAAAGCAGCGCCTCAAGAACCAAGTGGAAAGGTTTACCTCCATATCTGGGCAATCAATCGCTGCTTGTTCGGCAAAGTCAATGGTGGCGATTGATTGCGGTGCCACATTCACGTTGGGGACGCTGGCTATGCATGGCGACCAAAGTGCGTTTTCTTGCACGATTGATAAGTCGTAGGTGCCGGGCTGGAGGTAGATTTCGTACTCGCCTTCTATATTGGTGTTTGCATAGAAGCTGTTGTTGCCATTGGTAGCGACCACCTTCCAATTGTCGAGCGGTGTGTCTCCGCTGGTTTGTGTACATGACTCATCCTGGTCGAAGAATACCTTTCCTTGGACAACTGCGACCAAGCCCATTTCGGCAATAGCACTGCCGTTAAGGTCGCCCACTTTGATGGCAATGAAATTGAGGCCTGAAACATCTGCGTTGATGTCGTCTATGTTGGCAACCTGCGGAAAAGCAGAATTAAATGGGTTGGCTGGGTCGGAGAATGCAAAACTGGCCGAAACGAACCGCCATGAAGTGTTATTTTCAAAATTTGTGATGATGCCCGTAATAAGTTTTTCCAATTCTACCCCATCAAAAGAAGTGAGGCTGTTGGAGCGGTTTACATCCGCTGCGATAAGCTTATAGGGGGAATTGAGCTGTTGGACGCCCATTATATGGTTATTCAAAAGTACCTTGTCAAAAGTTGATACCCCGTTCAGCGGGTAGCTGTCGTTGAAAGGGGAGATGGTGGCATCCTCGCCCTCCGGTATCTCAAGTTCGTAGTAGCCATTTGCATCGGTCAAGACTGGTGGCACGTTGGGGTTGCCGCTGAGCACTTGGAAATTGGGCATGGGTATGCCGTGTTCGCTCGTGACCACGCCAGAGACCTTGTAAGTCTGCTGCGACCAGCCCCATTGCAGGGCAGCCAAGGTTACCAAGAGCGCAAGACTCATCTTCATTTTTAGGCTTTTAAGTAGATTCGGACGCATGGGACAAATATTTTAAGTGGTTGAAAGTCAATGGTTTAATGTCAAAAGAACCAAATGACTTCAGTGCTGGAGGTTGGTGCTTGGAGTTTGGTTTTCGGTGCTGGTTTTGGGGATTGGGTGGCGCTTTCGGCCATTTGATTCTTTTGACGTTACAAAAGTGTGGCGACCACTGCCAAGGAACAAAAACATTTTACTGGTTTTGTCTTTTTCATTTTAATGTTCATTGAGTATTTGATGCCTGTATTTACTGAATTTATAAACTTAGCTTTGTCTCCAATTTTTTGATGAAACAATTGAGCATTTTATCAAAAAAAACTTTTAAAACCAAAAGCAATGGAAAAATCCAGGCTTGTACAATTGTTGCGGAGCTTCACAAAGCTGGAACTACGGGACTTTCGGCGCTACTTGCAGTCGCCGTATTTCAGCCGCCGGGCAGAAACGGTGATGCTTTTTGATTGGCTGGAAAGCTACCTGAAAAGCGGCAAACCAGTGCCTGAAAAAGAAGCTGCCTTCGCCATCGCCTTCTCCACCGACCCGTTCGACGACCATCGGCTGCGGATGCTGATGAGCCAGTTGTACCAGTTGGCGGGGCAGTTCCTTGCTGTGCAGGCGTTTTTGGGCGATAAGACGTTGCCTTTGATGCAGTTGGGGGCATCGCTGCGCAAGCGCAAACTCGTTGCTCATTTTGCGCAAGCAGCCGCTGACCTTGCGCAGCAACTGGAATCGCAGCCGCTGCGCAATGCCGATTTTTACCAAAACAAATACCTCGCAACGCTCGAAAAATACCGCACGGCCTACGACCTTCGGGAATTGGATGCCCAGCAATTGCAGGCACTTTCGGATGAATTGGACACGGCCTTCCTCGCCCGGAAGCTCTGGCAGGCCTGCTTCCTACTGTCCCATGAGGCAGTGTCAAACACCAGCTACGATTTTGGCCTGCTCAACGAAGCCCTCCGTTTTGCGGAGCAAACCAAAGCCCTCGAAACGCCCGCCATCGCCATCTACTACCACTGCTACCATGCCCTCACCAACCCCGACGAACCGGAGCATTTTCAGCGGTTCAAGGCACTGGTGTTGCAACACGGCGGCCTTTTTTCGGCTGATGAAGTGCGTGACCTTTTCATTCTTGGCATCAACTTCTGCATCCGGCGCTACAATGCGGGCAACCCCGCCTACCTCGGCGACCAGTTCGATTTTTACAAGACTGGCCTGCGGGAGGGTTATTTCCTCAACGATGGCGAACTGAGCCGCTACACTTACCAAAACGCCGTGACCAGTGGCCTCGTCATGCGGGAGTTCGACTGGGTGGAACGGTTCATCCATGAGTATCGGGGCAAGTTGGCGGCACCCTACCAGGAAAGCGTGTTCAGCTTCAACCTCGCCCGCCTGGCCTATGAGCGCAAGCAGTATGGAACGGCGCTGCCGCTGCTGCAAAAAGCGGAGTACAAGGACTTGCTGCTCAACCTGGCGGCCAAGACGCTGCAACTGAAAATCTATTTCGAATTGGATGAAACCGACTTGTTGGAGGCACATTTGGTGGCCTTCAAGACTTTTTTGCGGCGGAAAAAAGAACTGGGCTATCACCGGGAGAATTACTTGAACACGGTGCAGTTTGCCCAGAAACTGTTGGAGACGAACCCTTTCGACAAGGAGGCGAGGGCCTTGCTGCGGCAGGAGATAGAAGAAGCGAAAAACGTGGGAGAGAAGGAATGGCTTTTGGGGCAGGTCTGAATTTGGGGCGTTATTTGGCCGTGGCCATGCCATTGCGCAGCAGGGAGGTTAAGAAAGACATTGCATGCGGTATTTCTGCCGAAGTTACTGTGTTCACTTCAACCAGAGCTTTCTTGCTGGGTGCCTCCATCTCCGCAATCTGTTGCTTCTTGTTCTCGGTTTCCTTGATTGGGAATTCAATGCAGAAGGAGGTGCCATGCTCTGTTTGAGGCAACACATAAATATCCCCTCCGAGGCTGTTGACTATCTTTTTGCAGGAGGCAAGACCGATGCCGGAGCCTTCGTATTCCGACTTGGCATGGAGTTTTTCAAAAACCTTGAATACCCGCTCTCGGTGTTCTTCGGGTATGCCTATCCCATTGTCCTTGACGATTATGCGGTGGGTATGCTCGTCTTTTTGGCTGTATTGTATGCCAATCCTCAACGGCACATCTTTCCTTCGGAACTTAATGGAGTTGCTGATGAGGTTTTGGAAAAGCCGCATCAGTTGCGTCTCAGAACATTCAAGTTTTGGCAGCCTATCTGTTTCGACGGTAGTGCCAGTTTCCTGGATTTGCGACTGTAGGTTGGCGATGGCTATATAAAGGGCTTTGTCCAATTCGACTTCCTCCAATTTGCCCACTGCTGACCCCGATTTGGCATATTCCATCAGTTCGTTCAACATCTTATCCATCCGTTTGGCGCCATCGTTCATGTAGGAAAGGCATTCCTTGGAGTCACAGTCAAGCTGGCCGCCCAAGCGTTTGTTCAATATGGCTGAATAGGAATAAATCATCCTAAGCGGCTCCTTCAGGTCGTGCGTGGCAGCATAGGCAAATGCCTCCAGTTCCTTGTTTTTTTCCTTCAATTGCTGCTGGGCTATGTTCAGGGCCTCCGCTTTCTGTGTGGCCAGGTTCCTGCTTGCTTCAAGTTCTTTTGTAAGTTGTTCGCTGGCATGCATGAAGAGGTAAACCACCAAGCTCACCGAACCAAAAAGGAGGATATAGCTTGCCAAATAATAAGAATGGTCAAAATTGGCCAGTTGGTCCCTGAAAATAGTGGGGCCGCCTGGTTCCAGTTGGTATTGATAGAAGGTAAAGCCGAAGAGGCCCAAAAGCCAAGCTATGCCCGATATTCTGCCTGCGAGCATTGCCGCCAGCAGTGGGGCAATCATCAGCCACAACAAGTTGTCGGAATATAAGCCACCTGTCCTGCTCACCGATTCGCCCACTATTATTGAATAGATAAGTGCGACCATATTGCCGCCGATGGCCAAATTGCCCGTCCGCCGGAAGAACATCAATGATAATACGGTGAAAACCAGCCCCCACTCGACATTGGGAATCTGTGCAGAACGGTGGGTCAGCAGGGCCATGATGGCACAAGCAGAACAGATAGCTATAATTACAAGGTGGAAGAAGAGAAACAGTTGTGCCCTTCTGTAGGGAAGGGTGGAATGTTTCAATTTATTGTGGATGAAGGCATTGTCACACGCCTCTATTGTCTTTAAAAGTAGTCGTCTCAAAACCATTGCCCAAGTGTTTGTAGGCTGTGGCAAGTCCAAAACATATGCCATTTTGCAAACCACCTGGTGCTCAGAATAAAAGAATCCTTTATCCGCAAAGACTTAACAAAATTAGTGCAATTTTTTCGATTGCTACTTTAATGTGTGATTTCGACATTGCTGCAAACAGGTTGCAGCTACCCGTGTCGTTGACGAACCTGCTTTTGCAGGTAGTTGCAGCAGTGCTTTTGAAATATAGCGAACCTCTATGACGATGTTGCGGACAAGATAGCAGAGAGACTCAAAGCCCTGGGATTTCAATGGTCTGTTTGTCCGTGCCGTCGAAATTCATCAAATAATAATGAGGGTTCTTTACACCAAAATTTCCCCCTTTATATTCTGGCTCAAAACGCTGTACAAGTAGTTTTTTTCGCTGTCTATCAATGGCGAACCGGATATAGCCCTCTGCGGGGCACATAGCTTCCTCTATCAAGTTGACAGTCGCATTGCCAAACAAGTTGTTGGGCAAATGCACTGTGTAAATCCCCTTTTCGGCAGACAGTATCAAAGTTCTGTCATCTACCCAATCCATGCTGGTTATGTATCCCAGATTAGCGGTAGATACCGCAGAGGCTGCTGATTGGTTCGGTACTGCGAATACCTCTTCGAGGTCGAAGAATTCAAAATTGATGTAATTATCATAATAAACTAATGAAGTGAGCAGGTCATCTTGTTGCCAACGGCTGACGTAATAGAATGCCAAGGTTTGCTGCTGCTCAAGTCTTCGCCCATTCAGGTCAGCGATCGCGACGTATCTACCTCCAGCAATCCCGGAGTAGTCATAAAAAATCCTCCTACCATCTGGGCTAAGGGTGTAGATGTACGGCTGTCTTTCCAACGATAGGCTATCGGAAACTATGGCTCCAGAAGTTATCGTATCGAGGGGAAGCTGGAAAATGTTGCCTCCCACCGTATCCATGCTGTAAAGGAACCGTGTAAAAGGATCCTGCCAAATGATTTTCCCTTGCTTGCTCCATTCAAAGCTGCTGATGCTGCCATTATAGATGGTTTTTACCTCTTTTGTGGCCATGTTGTAGATGACCAGTTCTTGCTGGCAACAGACGGAAAAGTACCTGTCTTTCAAAAAAGCGAACTCATCGGAGTTGTTTGGGTTGAAGATTAAATTGGTCGTGGTAGGGTATTTTTCGATAAAACCTACATCTGTGGGCAGTCCGCAGCCATCCAACGGGACAACAGGGGTTTGGTCGTCTTTGTCGCAACCCAGCGTTAGGAACAATAAGAGAGAGAATAAGTACATTCGAGGAACAAGCTTCGATTTCGACTTTCCCTTAAAATGCTGGATGTCAATGCTTGGAACCGACTCGCATCTCGAAACCCGTAACTCGCGATTACTTATTAGGCTGTTTTTCATGAAAATAAGGATTGATGGGATGTTAGACAGTTGAATAATGGAATAAGGTTGGAAACCGTGGCTTCAACCTTTTTAAGCCATACAATTGTTCAAAATCAAATCGCCAGATTAAGGGATTCTGTTCTTTGCTGGCACGTTATTTTGCACTTTCAATGACCTTTATTCCACCCGAAAGATGAAAAAAATCTTTAGGTAAGTTCGGGCGGGGGCTTGCATCTTTCCCATCCTGCCCCTACATTGTCCCCTGATACTCCTCCCCTCTTACACAGTCAGACGAGAATGAACCACGAGCGATTTTTGGATTACCTGCGATACGAGAAAAGGTTTTCACCACATACCCTCACGGCCTACGAATCCGATTTGGGTCAATTTGTTGGTTTCCTTCAAACGAGTTTTGAACTTGCCGACCCTTCTCTCATCCGGCACACGCATATCCGTTCTTGGATGGTTGACCTTATGGAAAAGGGCAACGTGCCACGAAGCGTGAACCGGAAGTTGTCCTGTCTTAAATCTTATTTCAAGTTCCTTCGCAAACAGGGGGCAATCACTGCCAACCCGATGCTCAAGGTCATCCCGCCGAAAACGGGCAAGCGCCTCCCAGAGTTCGTGCCAGAGAAGAGCATGTCGCTGCTGTTCGAGCAGGTGGACTTTGGTGAGGGCCTAAGCGGCCTCCGTAACAGGCTGGTGATGGAAGTGCTTTACTGCACGGGTGTCCGCCAGTCGGAACTGATTGGATTGAAAACGGCAGACATTGACTTCACTGCCAATAATATTAAGGTGTATGGCAAAGGGGGCAAGGAGCGCCTTATCCCCATTGCCCGGCACTTGGCCGAACTGATGGAGCGGTACCTGGTGCAGCGCCGTGCCGTTCATCCGGGAAACGAGGTTCCTAATCTGATTTTAACCGACAAAGGTCAACCCCTGACACCTGGCGTTGTTTATAATTTAGTGAAAAAACACCTTTCACTCGTAACGACGCAAGAAAAAAGAAGCCCCCACGTGCTTCGGCATAGTTTTGCTACCCATTTGTCAAATGGGGGTGCCGACCTGAATGCCATCAAGGAACTGTTGGGGCATTCAAGCCTTGCTTCCACGCAGGTTTACACGCACAATTCTATTGAAAAGCTTAGGAAGGTCTATCAGCAGGCACATCCGAAAGCAGAATTGACTTAGTGCGCAGTTCGACAGTTGACAGTTGGCAGTCAGCTTACAGGTTTTCAGTCCTGAAGTCCTTTGTTATCACCTCAGCACTGACTAAACAACTGGAAACTGACTGCCAACTGCCAACTGTCGAACTGCCAGCTTAATACAGGCCCAACGGTGCGACCCTGTGCCAAAACGGATTGGGCTACATTGGAACCATTATGTTTAACCTATCAATTTTGATGTCTATGAAAATTCACACAGAAGCGGTTCAGTTCAAAGCTGACCAGAAATTGCACGATTATATCGCTAAGAAAATGGATAAACTGGCGACCTACTTTGACCGCATCATAAGCGTCGAGGTAAAGCTCCGCCTCGAAAATTCAGGCCAAGTGAAGGACAAAGTGGCCGAGATACAGCTGAACGTCCCGGGGCAAAGTCTTTTCGCTAAAGAAACAAACAAGACGTTCGAGCAATCAATTGATGGCACTGTGGACAACCTCCGCAGGCAGTTGACCAAATACAAAGAGAAAATGAGGGAGCAAGCACCGGCATGATGCCTGCAAACAGGGTGAAAATTGGGCTTACCAATCCGGTTTCGGTGGCAAGCCCAATTTTTTTTGCCTTAATGGCAGGTTTTGCGAACTTTTTTTCAAAAACAACCTGTTCATGGGTTTGCAATTTAGAATGGAGCGCTTACTTTTGCGCCTCCAAAAAAAAAGAAGAAAAACTGAAAACAAAATTTTCTTTTTTTCTTCAAACCGCTATCTTTGCGGGCGCTTTTGAAAAAGCGGGTCTTTCGACCAATAAGTTCATTGCAAGATTGGGGATTTATTCGGATAAATTTCCATCCATAAGCCAGTGTAGCTCAGTTGGTAGAGCAGCTGATTTGTAATCAGCTGGTCGGGGGTTCGAGTCCCTCTACTGGCTCGAATGATTACGGATTGTTCGATTTCGGATTGCGGATTCAGTTATTATGACTGACAATTACGTGGCCAAAATCAGTAATCCGAATTCGTAAATCCGAATTCAAAAGGGGGTGCGCCGAAGTTGGAGAGACGGGGCAGACTGTAAATCTGTTGCTTTACTGCTGAATAGGTTCGAATCCTATCACCCCCACTTCTGAAAATGATGAGCGATGAATGGTGAAACGATGAATAGCATCGGCTCGCCATTCATCATTTTACCGTTCATCATTTTTTATTGAAAAAAGTCATGCGGGAGTAGCTCAGTTGGTAGAGCATCAGCCTTCCAAGCTGAGGGTCGCGGGTTCGAGTCTCGTCTCCCGCTCTAAAGACCAGGTTGAGTAGCCTGCTTGAATGGCTCTTTGGGTAAAAAACAGCCCTTGTTTTGAAACCATTTGGCCATTTTAGCATAAAACCAACCCGGTAAAGCCAATGTAGCTCAGGGGTAGAGCACTTCCATGGTAAGGAAGGGGTCGGGGGTTCGATTCCCTTCATTGGCTCAAAGCAAACTGCCCTAATAGCATGAATCCTGAGCAGCAGGCATGTTTGCAGAATCAGAAACTCCTTAACTCAATAATTTTTTAAACTAAATTCTCCGATGGCAAAAGAACAATTTAAAAGGACCAAGCCGCACGTAAATATCGGTACGATCGGCCACGTTGACCACGGCAAGACTACACTGACCGCTGCCATCACGTATGTACTAGCGGAACAAGGTCTTGCTCAAAAGAAAGATTACGATTCAATCGACGCCGCTCCTGAAGAAAAAGAGCGTGGTATCACCATCAACACTGCACACGTTGAGTATGAGACCCAGAAGCGTCACTATGCGCACGTTGACTGCCCAGGCCACGCCGACTATGTGAAGAACATGGTAACGGGTGCTGCCCAGATGGACGGTGCCATCATCGTGGTGGCTGCTACCGACGGTCCGATGCCGCAAACCCGTGAGCACATCCTGCTCGCCCGTCAGGTAGGTGTACCTGCATTGGTGGTTTTCATGAACAAAGTTGACCTCGTTGACGACCCAGAAATGTTGGAACTCGTTGAAATGGAAATGCGTGACCTCCTTGGTACGTACCAGTTCGACGGCAACAAGACTCCGGTTATCAAGGGTTCTGCCCTCAAAGGTCTTTCTGGCGATGCGGAAGGCGTTAAGCAAATCATGGAACTCATGGATGCTGTTGACGCATGGATTCCAGAGCCAGTACGTGCCGTTGACAAAGATTTCTTGATGCCTATCGAGGACGTATTCTCTATCACTGGCCGTGGTACTGTTGCTACAGGCCGTATCGAGCGTGGCGTTATCAACGTAGGTGACCCAGTTGAAATCATCGGTATGATGGCTCCGGATGCCAAGCCACTCACTTCTACTGTGACTGGTGTGGAGATGTTCCGCAAGCTGCTCGACCGTGGTGAAGCTGGCGACAACGCTGGTCTCCTCCTCCGTGGTATTGACAAGGATGCCATCCGCCGTGGTATGGTTATCTGTAAGCCAGGCTCTGTGAAGCCTCACATGAAGTTCAAGTGCGAGGTTTACGTACTTGGCAAAGACGAAGGTGGCCGTCACACGCCATTCTTCAACGGCTACCGCCCACAGTTCTACTTCCGTACAACGGACGTAACTGGCGACTGCAAACTGCCTGATGGCGTTGAGATGGTGATGCCTGGCGACAACGTTTCGCTGGAAGTGAACCTCATCAACCCAATCGCTATGGAAAAAGGTCTCCGCTTCGCTATCCGTGAAGGTGGCCGTACCGTAGGTGCAGGTCAGGTGACTGAGATTCTTTAGTAATCAGGGAGTTCCTCCCGGTTTACTTTGAAATAAAGAAAGTTAAGTGCCCTGTTTATGGGTACTTAACTTTTCTGCACTTATAGCGTAAGCAGTTGTTTGATTAGTTCGATGTGTTTGAATGGTTCAATTTGCAGGGCAAATTGAAAGTTTCAAACTATTCAAGCTTCTCAACAATTTGAAATACGGGCGTAGCTCAAGTGGTAGAGCGACGGTCTCCAAAACCGTAGGCTGAGGGTTCGAGTCCTTCCGCCCGTGCCATGTTAACGTTGTTTGGCCAACGGTTGACCCATTGCTCCGGCAAGAAAGTCACCGACCGCCTTCAAACCATTTACCGTTCAAAATGGATAAGATAAAACTTTACTTTCAAGAGAGCTACAACGAATTGATGACAAAGGTGACTTGGCCAACTTGGCCGAATCTTCAGAGTACGACCGTTGTGGTACTGATTGGATTGTTGCTGTTTACGATTTGCGTGTTCATCATGGACTCTGCCTCTAAGGGCCTGATGGATGGCCTCATCTACAAAATGAGGGGCTAAACTAGCCAATCGTAGCCTGTTTTATTCTATTGAGGATTTAGCCAAACGAACACTTCATGTCCGAAGAAAAAAAATGGTACTCCCTCCGGGTAATCAGTGGCAAGGAGAAGAAAATCAAAGAGCGTGTTGAGCTTGAAATTCAGCGCAACGGCTGGAATACTTTCATCTTCCAAGTCATCGTGCCCACAGAAAAGGTCTATAAGATTAGGACCGGAAAGAAGGTGATTTCAGAGCGGAACATCCTTCCAGGCTATATATTGATAGAGGCCGACCCCACCAAATTTTCGGGCGAAGTCGTGCAAGCGATAGCCAACGTTCAGAACGTTATCCATTTTCTTGGAAAGAACACCCCAATTCCTATGTTAACGTCCGAGGCAAACCGTCTGCTTGGAAAGGTGGACGAGTCGAAGGACGCTGGAGAGCAAATGTTGGAACCGTTCCTCGTTGGGGAAACGGTGAAAATCATAGATGGCCCATTCGCCGATTTTGTTGGCGATGTACAAGAGGTCAACGAAGAAAAGAAAAAGCTGAAGGTCATCGTGAAGATTTTCGGTCGTGGCACCGAGGTCGAACTGAACTTCATGCAAGTTGAAAAAACACAATAGTCAAATGATAAATGAAGAATGGTAAATGATGAATATAGCTTCCCTTCATTTATCGCTCATCATTCATCGTTCATCATTTAGATTTCGATAGAAATGGCAAAAGAAGTCGAATTTCTCATCAAACTGCAGGCGAAAGGTGGCCAAGCCAACCCTTCCCCGCCAATTGGCCCCGCACTCGGTTCCAAAGGCGTGAATATCATGGAGTTCTGCAAGCGTTTCAACGCCGATACGCAGGACAGGATGGGCAAAATTTTGCCTGTTCAAATCTCCGTTTACAAGGACAAGACCTTTGACTACGTCATCAAGACCGCTCCTGCTGCAATCCAGTTGAAGGAGATAGCCAAGTTGAAAAGCGGCTCGCCTGAGCCAAACCGCAACAAGGTGGGCAAGGTGACTTGGGACCAAGTCCGCACTATCGCAGAAGACAAAATGTCCGACCTGAACTGCTTCACCATTGAATCAGCAATGAGCATGGTAGCAGGTACGGCCCGCAGCATGGGCTTGAAGGTGGAGGGTGGTACGCCACCGAAATAGATTCGGAATAATGGATTGCGGATTATGGATTGGCTCAACATGCAATCCATAATCCGAAATCGGAGAATCCGCAATCGGAGCAGGGAGCCTTTGGCAGTAAAGACTGAGAAGGCGCTATTTACCTCATAATTTTTTTCATAATGGCAAGAGTTCCTAAAAAAAGAAAGGTTGTCGACAAGAAAGTTGACGCCGCTAAGCTCCACACGCTGGATGAGGCCATGGCCCTCGTCAAAGATGTGAACACGACAAAGTTCGACGCTTCCGTTGACTTGCACGTGCGCCTTGGCATTGACCCACGTAAAGCTGACCAAGCCATCCGTGGCACTGCCAACCTTCCTCATGGTACCGGTAAGACCAAACGGGTACTTGTTTTCTGCACACCCGACAAGGAACAGGAAGCAAAAGACGCCGGTGCTGACCATGTCGGTCTCGACGAATTGCTCACAAAGATATTAGGTGGCTGGACGGATTTTGACGTAGCCGTAGCAACCCCAACCGTGATGGCACAGGTTGGTAAGGTAGCTCGTGTGCTTGGTCCCCGTGGTCTTATGCCCAACCCTAAGACTGGTACCGTTACCATGGATTTGGCTACGGCAGTCACTGATGTTAAGGGCGGTAAAGTGGCCTTCCGTGTGGACAAGTACGGTATCATCCACTCTTCCGTTGGTCGTGTGTCATTTGCACCCAACAAGCTGGTGGACAACGCCAACGAGCTAATCCACACCCTCATCAAAATGAAGCCTTCTTCAGCAAAAGGTATCTACCTGAAATCCATCACGGTAGCCAGCACCATGAGCCCGGGCATCAAAGTTGACGCTAAAACAATTCGTTAATCAATGCTAACGGCCGTGGCTGCAATAGCCAATGGCCATCAGCCAAAAGCATATAAAAATGACCAGGGAAGAAAAATCGGCTGCAATTGAGGAGCTTAAGGACAAAATATCCAATTCCTCGTTCTTCTACCTCGCAGATTCTTCTGCGATGACAGTCGCTCAAGTAAACGTGCTCCGCCGCCAACTCAACGAGCAGGGCATGACCATGAAGGTGGTTAAGAACACCCTCACCCGCAAAGCACTCGAAGCTGCGTCATCGGACAGCACCAACTTCGAAGGGCTTTACGACTCTTTGCATGGCCCAACGGCAATCATCTTCGCAGAAGTAGCCAATGCGCCCGCAAAAATCATCAAGGCATTCCGCAAGGAAAAGGATACGGAAAAGCCGCAGATTAAAGCTGCGTACATTGACTCCGCTATCTATATCGGCGACGACCAACTCGATGCACTCGTCAACCTCAAGTCCAAAGAGGATTTGCTGGGCGAACTCATCGGCTTGCTCAACGCACCAATGTCGAACCTGCTTTCTGCACTTGGCTCTGGCGGTCAGAACGTCATGGGCTTGCTGAAGGCGCTCGAAGAAAGAGGCTGATGTAGGTGTAAGGGATGAGGAATGAGGGATGAAACTCCCTCGGCACTTTCATCCCTCATTCCTCATACCTCTTCCCAAATTTGGCTTCCAAGCTTCGCACATAGTTTCTTAAAAAATTAAAACGTATAAAAATGGCTGATTTGAAAGCACTTGCTGAACAGTTGGTTGGCCTCACCATCAAAGAGGTGACCGAGCTGACGGCAATCATGGAAAATGATTATAACATCAAGCCTGCCGCTGCTGCGGTGGCTGTTGCTGCTCCTGCAGGCGGTGGCGGTGGTGCCGCTGCTGTTGTAGAACAAACTGAATTCGATGTAATTTTGACTTCTGCCGGTGCTGCCAAATTGCAGGTAGTGAAGGCTGTTAAAGATGCCCTTGGTTTGGGCCTCGTAGAAGCAAAAGCATTGGTAGATGCTGCTCCTGGTCCAGTGAAGCAGGGCGTTTCCAAAGACGAAGCCAACAAGCTGAAGGCTACTTTGGAAGAGGCCGGCGCTCAGGTGGAACTGAAGTAAGCTGATACCCGGTAAGAAACCGGGCTATTAGCAAAGCAGTTATTTACTAATCCAATTCAATGTTTAGTTACAACTTTTTTGCTACATAGCATTTTTAGAACAGGAGGCTTAACTAACCTATGCATGTAGGTTGGTTAAGCCTATTGTCGTTTGATGTGTTATTATACTTTAGTACCAAGTTCCAGAGCCCCGTCGAAACAACGACTTAGTGGGCGTCTTCAACTTGGTGTCGGACGGATCTATTGAGCAACAGCAGTGGGTTGGGTAAAGAAGGGCATCGAGTTCATATTAACTAAAAATATGCCATTCATTATTACACTTTACCATCCGGAAAGCTTGAAGGCGGTAATTGCCGCAACTCCATCACAAATTAATTTTACAGCAAAATATGGCATCACTTCCAAATGTCAGTGTCACTGAAACAGGTAGGTTGAGCTTTGGCAAAATCAAATTGCCCTCCGAACACCCTGACCTGCTGGAAATCCAGTTGAAGTCCTTCCAGGAATTCTTCCAATTGGAGACCACTCCAGAGAACAGGGGCAATGAAGGGCTTTACAAGGTTTTCAAAGAAAATTTCCCCATTACCGATGCCCGGAACATCTTCGTTCTGGAATTCCTCGATTATTATGTGGACCCGCCCCGCTACACCATCGAAGAGTGTATGCAGCGCGGTCTGACCTATAGCGTTCCCCTAAAGGCAAAACTTCGTTTGTCTTGCAACGACGTGGAGCACGTGGACTTTGAGACCATCGTGCAGGACGTGTTCTTGGGGAATATCCCTTACATGACGCCTAAAGGCACCTTCGTCATTAACGGGGCAGAGCGGGTAGTAGTGTCACAGTTGCACCGCTCACCGGGCGTGTTCTTTGGTCAAAACTACCACCCTAACGGAACGGCTATCTATTCGGCAAGGGTCATCCCCTTTAAAGGTGCATGGATGGAGTTTGCCACCGATATCAACAACGTGATGTATGCGTACATTGACCGGAAGAAGAAATTCCCGGTGACGACGCTGCTCCGTTCCATCGGTTTTGACAACGACAAGGCCATCCTCGACCTTTTCAACCTCGCCGATGAAATCGCCAACACGAGGGCAAACATCGAAGCCGCCATCGGACGCAAGTTGGCCGCACGGGTGCTCCGTTCATGGACGGAGGACTTTGTGGATGAGGACACTGGCGAGGTAGTGACCATTGAGCGTAACGAAATCATCTTGGAGCGTGATGTTATCTTGGATGAGGACAATATCGAGCAAGTCATCAACTCTGGCCTTGCTACCATCATCCTTCAGCGGGAGGACATTGAAGAGGATTATACCATTATCTATAATACCCTCCAGAAAGACCCGACCAGTTCCGAGATGGAGGCCGTTAACTATATCTACCGTCAGCTTCGTGGCGCCGAGCCACCGGATGACGAGACGGCTCGTGGTATCATTGACAAACTCTTTTTCTCCGATAAACGCTACAACCTCGGCGAGGTTGGCCGCTACAAAATCAACCGTAAGTTGGGCATGGAGACCCCGCTTGACACTTTGGTTTTGACGAAAGAGGACATCATCGCTATCGTTAAGTACTTGGTTCGCCTGATGAACCAGCGTGCGGAGATTGACGATATTGACCACCTCAGCAACCGCCGTGTGCGCACCGTAGGCGAGCAATTGTACGCCCAATTCGGCGTGGGTCTGGCCCGTATGGCCCGTACCATCCGGGAACGCATGAACGTTCGTGACAATGAGGTGTTTACTCCGATTGACTTGATCAACGCAAGGACTTTGTCCTCTGTGATCAACTCCTTCTTCGGTACCAGCCAGCTTTCACAGTTCCTCGACCAGACCAACCCGCTTTCTGAAATCACCCACAAGCGCCGCATCTCGGCACTTGGCCCTGGTGGTCTGAGCCGGGAGCGTGCAGGCTTCGAGGTGCGTGACGTTCACTACTCGCACTACGGCCGCCTCTGCACCATTGAGACGCCGGAAGGCCCGAACATCGGCCTTATTTCCACGCTTTGTGTGCATGCGAAGGTAAATAAGATGGGCTTCCTTGAGACGCCCTACCGCCGGGTGGTGGATGGTATCGTGGACATCAATAACTCTGCCCAGTACCTGTCCGCAGAGGCAGAGGATAACCTGAAAGTGGCACAGGCCAACGCCCCGTTCGATGGAGAGGGCCGTTTCCTCTTGGACAAAATCAAGTCAAGGGAGCATGGCGATTTCCCAGTGCTTTCGCCAGAGGAGATTGAATACATGGACGTTGCCCCGAACCAAATTGTGGGTGTGTCTGCTTCGATGATTCCCTTCTTGGAGAACGACGACGCCAACCGTGCCTTGATGGGCTCGAACATGCAACGCCAAGCCGTTCCGCTCATCCGCCCAACCGCTCCAGTAGTGGGAACAGGTTTGGAGGGCAAGGTAGCCCGTGACTCCCGAATGCTCATCAACGCCGAAGGCGATGGGGTAGTGGAATATGTTGATGCAACGGAAATAGTTATCCGCTACGACCGCACGGAAAATGAGCAGTTGGTTTCGTTCGAGGACAACCGCAAGACCTACCAACTCACCAAGTTCCTGCGTACGAACCAAGCAACTTGCGTGAACCTTAAGCCCATTGTCCGCAAGGGCCAGCGGGTGAACAAAGGTGAAATCCTTTGCGACGGTTACGCTACCGATAAAGGTGAATTGGCCCTTGGCCAAAACCTGAAAGTGGCTTTCATGCCTTGGAAGGGCTACAACTTTGAGGATGCCATCGTGCTTTCCGAGCGGGTGGTTCGTGAAGACGTGTTCACCAGCGTGCATATCGAATCCTTTGAAATGGACGTACGGGATACCAAATTGGGCGAGGAGGAACTCACCAACGACATCCCGAACGTGAGCGAAGACGCCACCAAGGACCTTGACGAAAACGGTATCATCCGTATCGGCGCATGGGTGAAGGAAGGCGATATCCTTATCGGCAAGATTACACCGAAAGGCGAAACCGACCCGACTCCAGAGGAGAAACTGCTCCGTGCCATCTTCGGTGACAAGGCCGGCGACGTGAAGGACGCTTCGCTCAAAGTGCCACCTTCCATCAGTGGGGTAGTGATTGACAAGCAATTGTTTGCCCGTGCAAAAAAGAGCAATGTACAGAAGACCCAGGAAACTGAGGTGCTGAAAAAGCTCGACGACAACCATGCCATCGCCACCAACGAGTTGAAGACCATTCTGATTGACAAACTCTTGGTGCTGGTGAAGGACAAGACCTCGCAAGGCGTGAAGAGCATCTACGGCGAAATGATGATTCCGAAAGGAACCAAGTTCTCGCAGGAATTGCTTCGAACCATGGAGTTTACCCAGCTCGACTACGGCAACTGGACAAACGATGAGCATACCAACGAGTTGATTGCCAGGCTGTTGCACAACTACAGCATCAAACTCAACGAAGAGGTGGGCCGCTACAAGCGGGAGAAATTCAACATCAGCATTGGAGACGAGCTACCTGCTGGTGTACTGAAGCTCGCCAAGGTTTACATTGCCAAAAAGCGTAAGCTGAAAGTGGGTGACAAACTCGCAGGCCGCCACGGTAACAAAGGTATCGTGTCACGTATCGTTCGCTTGGAGGACATGCCGTTCACCGAAGATGGCGAACCCGTTGACGTGGTACTGAACCCACTGGGCGTGCCTTCAAGGATGAACCTTGGCCAAATCCTCGAAACGGTACTTGGCTGGGCAGGCAAGAAGATGGGCGTCCGCTTTGCAACCCCGATTTTCGATGGTGCAAGCCGTGACGAAATCGAGGCATACATCCAGGAAGCAGGCCTTCCATCACTTGGCCAGACTTGGCTGCAGGACGGCGAAACGGGCGACCGTTTCCACCAGCAAGCCACGGTGGGCGTTATCTACGTCTTGAAACTCAGCCACATGGTTGACGACAAGATGCACGCACGTTCCATCGGCCCATACTCGCTCATCACACAGCAGCCGTTGGGTGGTAAGGCGCAGTTTGGTGGTCAGCGCTTTGGTGAGATGGAGGTTTGGGCACTCGAAGCATTCGGTGCTGCTCACATCCTACAGGAGTTGCTTACCGTCAAGTCGGACGATATTTCAGGACGTGCCAAGGCTTACGAGGCCATCGTCAAGGGCGATGTGCTGCCAGAGCCTAACATCCCTGAGTCGTTCAACGTACTCGTCCACGAATTGCGTGGTTTGGCTTTGGACATCAAGTTTGAATAATTTAGTAATTAGGTATTAGGTATTAGGTATTGGATATTGGGTATTCGTTTGGCAATTACCCAGTTTCCAATACCCAATTTCCAATATCCAATATCCATAGGATATGTCTTTCAAAAAGAATTTTGCAGCCCCCGGCTCCAATTTCGATTCAATCACCATCAGCCTTACCTCCCCAGACGACATTCTGGAGCGCAGCTACGGCGAGGTATTGAAACCAGAGACCATCAACTACCGCTCCTACAAGCCGGAGCGTGATGGCCTTTTCTGCGAGCGCATCTTTGGTCCCGTCAAGGACTACGAATGCTATTGCGGTAAGTACAAGCGTATCCGTTACAAAGGTATCGTTTGCGACCGCTGCGGTGTGGAAGTGACGGAGAAGAAGGTTCGCCGGGAGCGCATGGGGCACATAAAACTGGTTGTGCCTGTGGTGCACATTTGGTTCTTCAAATCGTTGCCCAACAAAATCGGCTACCTGCTCGGCCTTTCTTCCAAGAAACTCGAAAGCGTGATTTACTACGAGCGCTACGTCGTGCTCCAGTGGGGTGCTGCCGTGCGCCCGGACAACGCTGACGAAGACAATGCCCTTTTGTCTGAAGAAGAATACATGGACATCATGGATGCCCTTCCGCCAGACAACCAACAGTTGGATGACAGCGACCCGAACAAATTCATCGCCCGCATGGGTGCCGAAGCCGTTCGTGACCTGCTCAACGGACTCGACCTCGACCAACTCAGCTACGACCTGCGCCACCAAGCGGCCAACGAGACCAGCCAGCAGCGCAAGAGCGAGGCACTCAAGCGCCTCCGGGTAGTTGAAGCGTTCCGTAATGCGCAAACCCGCATGGAGAACCGTCCTGAGTGGATGATTATCCAATACCTGCCCGTTGTTCCACCGGAACTTCGCCCGCTGGTGCCGTTGGATGGTGGTCGCTTCGCAAGTTCCGACTTGAACGACCTGTACCGCAGGGTTATCATCCGCAACAACCGCTTGAAGCGTCTGCTCGAAATCAAGGCACCAGAGGTGATTTTGAGGAACGAGAAAAGGATGCTCCAAGAGGCCGTTGACTCGCTGTTCGACAACAGCCGCAAGTCCAACGCCGTGAAGGCCGAGGGCGGTCGGGCGCTCAAGTCGCTCTCCGACATCCTCAAGGGCAAGCAGGGCCGTTTCCGTCAGAACCTTTTGGGTAAACGTGTTGACTACTCTGGCCGTTCGGTCATCGTGGTAGGCCCGACCCTCAAGCTGCACGAATGCGGTTTGCCAAAGGGTATGGCCGCCGAATTGTTCAAGCCTTTCATCATCCGCAAGCTCATCGAGCGGGGTGTGGTGAAGACTGTGAAATCTGCCAAAAAGCTCGTTGACCGCAAGGACAACGTGATTTGGGACATCCTCGAAAACATCCTGAAGGGACACCCCGTGCTCCTCAACCGTGCCCCGACGCTGCACCGTCTATCCATTCAGGCGTTCCAGCCAAGGCTCGTGGAGGGCAAGGCCATCCAGCTTCACCCGCTGGTTTGCGGTGCCTTCAACGCCGACTTCGACGGTGACCAAATGGCGGTGCACGTACCGCTGAGCCAAGGTGCCATCCTAGAGGCACAGTTGCTCATGCTTTCGTCGCACAACATGCTCAACCCACAGGACGGTTCGCCCGTTACCCTGCCTTCGCAGGACATGGTGTTGGGCCTGTACTATATTACCAAGGCCAAGAAATCGCAGGGCGACTTTGTGGTGAAAGGCGAGGGTGGAAAGTTCTACTCTGCCGAGGAAGTTCGTATCGCCTTCAACGAAGGCAAACTCGAACTACACGCTCCTATCAAGTGCCGCTGTTTGGTGGAAAACGAAAAGGGCGAACTGGTTTACAAAGTGATTGATACCACATGTGGCCGGGTTCTTTTCAATGAAGCTGTGCCAGAAGGTGTACCTTTCATCAATGAACTGCTCACAAAGCGGAACTTGAAGAAAATCATCTCTGACATTTTGCGTCGTACCCACTTTGCCGCAACTGCCGAATTCCTCGACCATGCCAAAGAACTTGGCTTCAACTGGGCATTCCGTGGAGGCCTTTCGTTCAACCTCGGTGATTTGATTACACCGACCGTTAAAGAACGAATCCTCAACCAAGCGCAATCAGAGGTTGACGAGGTTTGGGACAACTACAATATGGGTCTTATCACGTTCAATGAGCGTTACAACCAGATCATTGACAAGTGGACTTATGCCGACAACCGTATTACCGATGCGCTGATGAAGGAGCTTTCGACGCACAAGCAGGGCTTCAACTCTGTGTTCATGATGCTCGACTCAGGTGCACGTGGTTCCAAGCAGCAGATTAAGCAGCTTTGCGGCCTTAGGGGCCTCATGGCCAAGCCGAAGAAATCCGGCGACTCCGGTGGGGCTATCATCGAGAACCCAATCCTCGCAAACTTCGTGGATGGCCTCTCGGTATTGGAATACTTTATCTCTACGCACGGTGCTCGTAAAGGTCTGGCGGATACGGCCTTGAAAACGGCTGACGCTGGTTACCTGACCCGTCGTTTGGTGGACGTATCGCAGGACGTGGTCATCATCGAAGAGGACTGCGATACCCTGCGTGGTATTGCTACGCAAGCCCTCAAGGACAACGAGAAGGTCATTGACCCGCTGTCCAACAGGATCAACGGACGCTATACGCTTCACGACATTCACCATCCGGTGACGGATGAAATCATCCTGAAAGCGGGTGAGTACATCACCGACGCCATTGCCAAGCATATCGAGGACATCGGTATCGAGGAGGTGACCATCCGCTCCGTGCTTACTTGCGAAACCAAGCGTGGCGTTTGCACGAAGTGCTACGGCAAGAACCTCGCAACGGGTCGTGTGGCCGAGCGGGGCGACGCAGTGGGCATCATCGCTGCGCAATCCATCGGTGAGCCAGGTACACAGCTGACACTGCGTACCTTCCACGTGGGTGGTATCGCTTCGGTAACGAAGTCGGAGAGCGAGATTACAGCCAAGTTTGATGGCAAAATAGAATTTGACGCCATCCGTGTCACCACTTACAAGGACAATGACGGCAACAAGGTGGACGTGGTACTATCCCGTACAGGTGAGCTTCGTATCACCGACGAGGAGGGCAAGCGCCAATTTGCAGCGCACCACATACCTTACGGTGCTACCTTGAGCGTGAAGGAAGGCCAGACCATCGCAAAGGGCGACCTGATTTGCGAATGGGACCCTTTCAACGCCGTGATTGTTTCCGAATTCAATGGTATCGCCCAGTTCGATAGCATCGAGGAAGGCGTCACCTTCCGCATGGAACGTGACGACCAGACGGGCTACGCCGAGAAGGTCATCATCGAGAGCAAGAATAAGAAGAAGGTGCCAAGCATTTCCATCGTAAGCCCTGATGGGGAGGAACTCCGTCGGTACAGCTTGCCAGTGGGCGCTTATATCTCCATTGAGGACAACCAAGAGGTGAAATCTGGCCAGAAAATCGTGAAAATCCCACGTAAACTGGGTAAGATTCAGGATATCACAGGTGGTCTGCCGAGGGTAACGGAGCTTTTCGAGGCTCGTAACCCGTCCAATCCTGCGGTTGTATCCGAGATTGACGGCGAGGTGCTCTTTGGGAAAATCAAGCGTGGTAACCAAGAGATTACCGTGCAGGCCAAGGACGGCCAGCAGCGCCGTTACCTCATTCCGTTGTCGAAGCACGTACTCGTTCAAGAGGGCGACTTCGTACGGGCAGGTACTTCGCTTTCCGATGGTACGGTTTCACCGAAGGACATCTTGGCCATCAAAGGCCCATTTGCGGTGCAATCCTACCTTGTGAATGGCGTACAGGAAGTTTACCGCTCGCAGGGTATTGCCATCAACGACAAGCACATCGAGGTTATCGTACGCCAGATGATGCGCCGGGTGACCATTGCCGACCCAGGCGATACGACCTTCCTCGAAGGCGAAGCCGTGGAAAAATGGGAGTTCTTGGAGCAGAACGACTGGATTTACGATAAAAAGGTCATCACCGACGCTGGCGAGAGCAACCGCTTGAAAGCTGGCCAGTTGGTGAACTTGCGCCAAATTAGGGAGGAGAACTCTTACCTGAAGCGCAACGACCGCAAGCTCGTGGTTTACCGTGACGCCGTGGCTGCCACCTCCAGCTCGATGCTGCAAGGTATCACCCGTTCGTCGTTGGGCACGGAGAGCTGGATTTCGGCCGCTTCGTTCCAAGAGACGACCAAGGTACTCAGCACCGCCGCTATCGAGGCGAAGCCAGATATGCTCTACGGCCTGAAAGAGAACGTCATCGTGGGCAAGCGCATCCCAGCAGGTACGGGCATGCGCCACTTCGACGACCTCTTCGTGACCAGCATGGAGTCGCACAAATCCTTCAAGGAGCGCCGTGCGCTTATGGAAGAGGAGGAGTACGACGAGGCTTATGAGGATTAATTGGGATTGGGTATTAGGTATTGGGATATTGAGGTGACCCGGTTCCCTTTTCCCAAATCAAGGATATTAACAGATGACAAAAGCCCTTCCTGCGAAAGTGGGAGGGGCTTTGTTCATTTTGGAAACCTCACCACACCAACCTAAACCCTACCTCGTCATCCCCTGTGCTGGCCTATTTGGCGTCCTGGTCGTAAGTGCGGGCGGCGTAAGGCTCGGTGTCCCAGCGGCCGCCCCGGATGACCCGGCGGTTGTCGTTGCCGTAGGCACGGGGCAAACAGAATAGCAGGGCTACTGGTAGGAAGACCATTTTCATTTTCTGCATCTCAAAGGAATGGGGTGAAATGTGACCATAAAATTAACGTCTAAATACTGATTCTTGGGCATCACAGGGCGCAAATTGCCCCTTAGCGGTGCGCCGCTCTCACCCTTTTACGTGAGGGAATACAGCGGAAAACTGGGCTGGACAGGCCACCACGTGACCCAAGGGTGAGGGCCTCACTCTTGGGCGGCATTTTGGCCGAATCACCATTTTGTGTGTTTTGCCGCAGTCCGTACACCGCCACCTTTGCAGCATACAATTCATTAAAAATCAACGAAAATGAAAAACCTAATGGCAATAGGCCTATTGGCTATCCTATGCTTTGGCTGTGGCCCCAACTTATACGTACCGAACACCATCAATGCCCCGCTTTTTGAGCGGAAGGGAGATTATAAGGCCAGCATTGCCTATAGGGCCAGCATACTTAACTATCAAGGTGGTTATGCGGTGGATGACAACTGGGCAATAGTGGCGAACGCTGTTTCTCCATTTTCATTGAACCCAAATAAAAAACAATATTTTATAGAAGCAGGGGGGGGCTATTTCACGGCTTTCGGTGAAAGCAAGTGTGGCATAAAGCCTTATAGGGCTGAAATGTTAACAGGATATGGTATTGGCATTGGCAACAACGGTTGGGGAGGAGGGTCTCTTCTCGGCCTTGAACCTAAACATTATTATGCCGGAGAGTATAGTAGGTTCTTTCTCCAGCCTTCATTGGGGTATAAGGGCAAGGTATTCGTGGCTTCCTTTTCTACCCGCGTATCATTTGTCCATTTTAATGATTATAACCATTATGAAAATGGAATATTGGCAGATAGAGAAGGCGATAATGCCAGATTCAGCACCATTGAGCCAGTTGTCACTGTTAGTGTGGGTTTCAATAATGCCAAGGCGTTTATACAACTTGGGGCATTGGGCCTTGTTGGTGGCTATTCCTCTGATTATTACAAGGTGGTCACAAATGACTTAGAATTCGGCGCCATTATTCCCAGAATGTCATGCGGATGGACCTTTAGCCCTTGGAATGGGCAATGCCCTCCTGAACCGGTCGTCAGCCTGGAACCTATTAAACAGCAGCCAACTGACACAGTCGCTGAGCCTGTGGAAATGGCAAAGGATTCCGTTGCCACGGTGTTCAACCTCACCAAATCCCAAGCGACCATTTGCCTCAGCGATGCAAGTGCGCCTGATGGGGACATTGTCAGCGTCAGCTTCAATGGCCGATTCGTGGTAAAAGAGGCTGAACTGTTCAAAAGCCCAGTCTGCTTCGACGTGGATTTGTTGGAGGGCAATGGCAACATCATGTTGGTTCACGGCATTTTTGATGGCAAATTCAAGCCCAACACCGTGCGGGTAGTAGTGAAGGAAGGCCGCAAGGAACGCACTTTTAATATCAATACAGAGGAGGGTAAATCGGTGGAAATCCGCTTTAGGTTAAACTGATGTATGTCAAAAATTAATTCGTTGATATAGTTCAAGCAGTTATTACGAGAACTATACTTGTATCATTAAATTAATTAAGACTTGTGGCTTAATATTATGGCCATATTGGCCAAACAGTGGGAACTGCTGTACAGCCAAATTCAATGAAAATAAAATGATTAATTTAAAAACCTCCGCCCTAATCGTTGTTCTCTTTTCTACATATGCCTGTTCAAAAGATGACAATAATCCAACTGAATACCCTATCACGGGAAAGTGGTTCATAACTAAACAGGTAGATTTAGAAATTACCCCTCAAAACCAAGATACACTTGAAACGGAATTTGGTACTGGGAGTTATTGGGACTTTAAAGCTGATGGTAGTCTCTCTGCACATATGGCCTTTCCCAACTCAAACATCATAGACACAGTGGGCAGTTATAGCTATACAGCCAGCAAGTTGACTTTATTTGATAATGATACCACCATTTATGATGTATTGGAACTGTCAAAGAATAAGTTAATTCTTCATCAACTTGACACTCTGGATAATGCTCCAGGAGAGAGTTGGGAAGGATGGTTGTATTTTGAAAAATAATTGCCATTGCCACCGGGCTGCTATCACCTTCAAGTCATTTCATCTAAATGGGCGACGGCCAAGAAGGTGCTTGTGGAGCCATGACGCCGCTCTTTCACTGGTTGGCTTTCCCCGGTGGTGGGATATTTTAACTGATGAGGTTTAGAAGGTTTAGGCAGTGCGCAGTTAAACCTTCTAAACTATCTAAACTTCCTAAACCTGATTGCCGGCATCAGTTAAAAAATAGCACTACCGCTTTCCCCAATATGGGGTTCTGAAAATTTGATTTTCGGAACCCCGTATTTTCGGAACCACCCTCAACCCATCTTCCATAGATGGACGTTTGGTTCGTTTTTTTGAAAACCATTGAACAATTCATAACCACTTCACCTGCCTTTACCCGTACCTTTGTCCGCCCTTTTCCAAACCGGGGGCCATTCAATGGACATTCAGACCTTTCGACAGCGCTTCAAGGAACTCGACGAAAATGAGCGCATCATCCTCAAGCTGCTGGCCATCGCCTACGAACCCGTCAACCAGAGCACGATGGTCAACTTGCTGCGGGAGTGCGATATCCGCACCGACCGGGGCAACTACCTCCAAGGCCCACAGGTGAAGGAGTACCGGGAACTGCTCGATGCGGGCGGCTGGCTGCACCTGAACCTCAAACAAGAGATGAAGGTGGCCGACAAGTTCAGGGAACTGGTCATGCGCATGGCGGTTATTGACAAGGATTATAAAGGCTACGTGCGGCACATTCAAAAAGTGTTGCCGTACCGGGAGTGGATGTGGGGGCCCCGCAATTTCGAAGTATGTATACGGGAGTTGCGCATTGCGCTCTATGAAGGCAACGTAAAACGGGTGGAGGAGGTCATTGTTGACGTGGAACGCCACCACAGGGAGGCATGGGTAGGTTCCGATTTTTTCAAAACCTTTTTTACCCCCTTCAATGCGGAGTGGTTGGCCACTTTCCCCAATGTGATACAAGGGATGGCCCTGCATCAGCTCATTTCCCAGTCGGTACACAGCCTTTCGTCCGCCGAAGATTATCTGCAATATTGCGAAGCAAACAATTGGCTCACCGATAAGGAAAAACAGAAATCCGTCATCGGCATCTTGGTGTTGTACCACACCCTGCGGGGCGAGTTTGATGCGGCGTTGCGAATGGCCGAAACGGACTCCCAGACTGGCTTGAACCGCTATGGGCGCATGGCCATCCCGCTGTTTTTCAAGGGGCAGCATAAACTGGCAGGCGATTACCTGGAGGAATCCGTGCGGCAATTCCGCAAGGATGCGGGGCTGCGCAAGGGCACGGTGCCGAATTTCCAAGGCGTCGTGCATGTGCTTTCCACCTTAAAACAACGGGACAAAGACTACCTGAACACGGCGTTGAAACTGACCGAAGAGGTATCTGCCAACCCATTTTCCAACCTGTTTTCCTATTTGAAATCGGGCTTGCAGTTCCAGTTGAACAATTTCACGGGGGCAAGCCAGTCGCTCGCAGCGCAGCCCGACTCGCCGCTCGACTGGATTTTCTACGCCGCTGCCCATTATTGGAACGACATGCCATTGGCGGCACACGCCAAGATTTTCCTAAAAAACAACTACCTCGCCGCCGCCAAGCACGGCTACCGCTGGGTGGAGATGGAACTGGCGCAGTTGCTGTCCATTTTTGAAAAAGAAAAAACCTTGGCCGACGAGTATGCCGAGGTGGTTACCAAGTTGCAGTCGGAGCTTGGCGTGGAAAGCATCACGACCCTTTTCCCCAAGACAGAGTCATGGGAGCGATCGCTCGAAGCCCTGTTGCAAATACAGCCCAAGAAGGGCAAAAAGGCCGCTGCTGCAGACGCTCCCGAAAAGCTGACCCGACTCGTCTGGTGGGTCAATTTCGACCGCCAGGAGGTGCAGCCCGTGGAGCAGACCTTCGGAAAGGGCGCTTGGAGCAAGGGCCGCAATGTGGCGCTCAAGCGTCTCAAGGAGGTGGGCTTGGACAACATGACCGACCAGGACAAAGAAGCTGCAAAGGCCATCAAAATGAGCAACCACGGCTACTATGGCGGCGTGGAGTACTGGTTTGATTTGGAAAAACTTTACCCGGCGCTGGTCGGCCACCCCCTGCTCTTCCTGCACGACAACCCCAGCATCAGCGTGGAACTCGTTGCGCAGCAGCCCCAATTGCTCGTAGAGCAAAATGGCGAGGACTACGTGCTGCGCTTCTCGCACGAGTTCAAGTCATCGGGCGTCCAAATGATAAGGGAGACGCCGACCCGCTACCTGTTGATGAAAATCAGCGAGCAGCACGCCGAAATCAACCGCCTGCTCGACCACGGACGGCTGCGGGTGCCCCCCAAGGGCAAGAACCGCCTCATCGAAGCCGTGGGCAACCTCTCGACCATCGTGACCGTGCAGAGCGAGGTCGGCGGCGAGAGCGTGAACCTGCCCACCATCGAGGGCAACCCCGTCACCTTCGTGCATTTGTTGCCGGTCGGCAATGGGTTCAAAATGGAGTTCTTCGCAAAACCCTTCACCACCGACCCGCCATATTTCAAGCCGGGCGAAGGAAGGGAGAGCATCATCGCCGAGGTGCAGGGTCAACCTATGAAGGCGACCCGAGATTTGAAGAAAGAAAAGGACAACGCCAAGCGAGTCGAAAGCGCCTGCCCGACCTTCCTGCGAACGGCCAGTGAGAACCGTGAATGGCTCTTCGATGAGGCCGAGGATGCACTGAACGCCCTCATGGAACTGGAGCCGCTGCGCTCGGCAGGAGAGGTCATTTTGGAACACCCAAAAGGAGAGAAACTGCGCATTGCTGGCTCCGTTGGCTTCGACCAGTTGAGCATTGGCATCAAGAAGGAGCGGGATTGGTTCAGCCTCGACGGAAAGGTGCAGGTGAACGAAAACCTCGTCATGGACTTCCGTCAACTGCTCGATCTGGCGCAAAATGCCAAGGGCCGCTTCGTGCAACTGAACGATGGGCAGTTCCTCGCCCTCACCAGCCAGTTGCAGCGCAAGCTGGAGGAACTGAATAACCTATTTACGAAGACAAAAAACGACCTGCGCTTCCACCCGCTGGCGGCGCACTCGCTCGAAGGCTTCACCGACCTGCTGCACGACGTGGAGGTGGACGCTGCTTGGAAAAAACAGTTGAGCCGCCTGCGGGAGAGCCGGGACATCAGCCCGAAAGTACCTTCGACCTTCAAGGCCGAACTGCGTCCCTACCAAGAGGACGGCTTCAAATGGTTGTCGCAATTGGCCTACTGGGGAGTGGGCGCTTGCCTCGCCGACGACATGGGCTTGGGCAAAACTGTGCAGGCCCTCGCCCTGCTGCTCGACCGGGCGAAGCAAGGCCCGGCTCTCGTCTGCGCCCCCGCCTCGGTGGTGCGCAACTGGTGGCACGAGGCCATCAAGTTCACCCCGACGCTGCGTCCGCTCATCTTCGGCGAGGGCGACCGCAAGGAGATGCTCGACAACCTCCAGCCCTTCGACCTGCTGCTGTGCAGCTACGGCCTGATGCAACAGGTGGGCGAGATGCTGACCGAAAAGCACTTCACCACCATCGTGCTGGACGAGGCGCAGGCTATCAAGAACCGGGCGACCAAACGCTCGCAGACGGCCATGCTCTTGCAGGGCGATTTCAAGGTCATCACCACGGGTACGCCCGTAGAGAACCACCTCGGCGAGCTTTGGAACCTGTTCAATTTCCTCAATTCCGGCCTGCTCGGTTCCCTCGACCGCTTCAACGAGAACTTCGCCGTGCCCATCGAAAAGCTGCAAGACCGGGAGCGGCGCAACCAACTCAAGCGGCTCATCCAGCCCTTTATTTTGCGCAGGCGCAAAAACGATGTCTTGGACGAACTGCCGGAGAAAACGGAAATCACGCTGACGGTGGAGCTGTCGCAGGAGGAGCGGGCGTTCTACGAGGCATTGCGGCGCAAAGCAATAGAAAACATCGAAGGGACAAAGGGCGGCGACCCTGCCGACAAGCGCTTCAAAATCCTCGCAGAACTCATGCGGCTGCGCCAAGCGGCCTGCCACCCACGGCTTATCCAGCCGGACAGCGAACTATCGAGCAGCAAGCTGAACCTGTTTGCGGAAACGGTGGAGGAACTCATCGAAGGTGGGCACAAGGCACTGGTTTTCAGCCAGTTCGTGAAGCACCTCGCCCTCATCGAAGAATGGGCGAAGAGCAAGGGCATCAGCTACCAGTACCTCGACGGCAGCACGCCGCTGCCACAGCGTGATAAGGCCATCCGGGCCTTCCAAGGGGGAGAGGGCGACCTGTTCCTCATCAGCCTGAAGGCGGGCGGCTTCGGCCTCAACCTCACCGCCGCCGACTATGTCATCCACCTCGACCCGTGGTGGAACCCCGCCGTGGAAGACCAGGCCAGCGACCGTGCCCACCGCATCGGGCAGCAACGCCCGGTGACGATTTACAGATTGGTTGCGGAAGAAACAATCGAGGAAAAAATCGTGAAGCTCCACGCCGACAAGCGGGAATTGGCGGACAGCCTGTTGGATGGGACGGAGGTGAGCGGGAAGTTGAATGCGGAGGAACTCCTTGCGCTCATCAAAGGTTGATGCTGGATACTGGATACTTGATGCTGGATGCTTCCTACCTGTCGGCAGTCAGGGATACAGGATGCTGGGAGATTATTGGGAAATGGTTAGATTTGTAGAAAAAATACAACCATGCAAGCGGAAGCGCAGAAATTGGAACTCATAACCTGGATAGCAGCCATTGACGACAATGGGGTGCTTGAGAAATTGTATGCAGTAAAAAAAGCCCTTGAGCCTAAGCGGTTGAGTCGGAAAAAAGCAAGGACGACCGAGGTTCCCAAAGAGGCAATTGACCTTTTGGATAAAATTACGAGCGCCTACGCAAAGGCTAATGAGCCTGATTTGAACTTGGCCCAACTATTCACCGACCGAACCAAGACCGATGGACGCAACCTTGACTTTAATTGACTCGGATGTGCTGGTCGGCATATTGAATCGCATTGATTCATATTGGAATAAAATTCAAAATCCTTACCATGACAGCTACTGCCATCAAAGAAGAAGTAAAGAAACTGCCCCGCACTGAACAGCTTTCATTGATTCAGTTCATCGTGAATCTGCTGCAAGAAGATGATGAATTCGTCCTCTCGGATGCTTGGAAGACAGAATTGGATAAACGGGACGAGGACTATAGGAATGGTACGGAGAAGTTGCATACTTGGAACGAAGCGAAGCAGCTGATTTTGAACACCAAATGAACTACCAACTTTACCTCCAAACAGCTTCCATCAATGACCTAAGAAAGGCATTTGATTGGTATGAAGCACAAAAAAATGGACTGGGCCATGAGTTTCTATCGGAGGCAGGTGCAGCATTGGATGCAATAGAGAAGAATCCTTTTCTCTTTCAAGAAGTCTATCGCCAAAAACGAAAGGCCACGCTTCGGCGATTTCCTTACAATATCATCTACGCTATAGAAGGAAACATTATCCGTGTCTCCGCAGTGATGCACAGCAAGCAAGCTCCACGGCGCTGGCAGAAACGCAAATAATTCATCAATAAATAAACGCCATGTCAACACTCGCACTGCAACTGATTGAAAAAGAGGAAAGGGAGAGGACAGTGTATTTGGATTTGGGGAATTGTGGGTTGACTCCCTTACCTTCGCCTATCCTTCATCCAAAATCATCCTCCATGAGAATCCTACTCGCATTTTTCCTACTCCCTTTTTCCCTTAGCGTAGCTGCGCAAAAAACCTACGGCAACCTCTACCACCCCGAAGCAAATGCCACGGAGGAGATTGCGCAAGTCGTCCAAAAAGCGGCGGCGGAGGGCAAGCACGTCATCCTGAAAGGCGGCGGCAATTGGTGCGTTTGGTGCTACAAGCTGCATGATTTCATCGAAAAGGATGCGGAACTGAAAAAGCTCTTGGAGGATAACTATATCCTTTACCACCTGAACTACAGCAAGGATAACCCCAACGAAACCGCCTTTGCGCAGTACGGATTTCCGCAGCGGTTTGGGTTCCCTGTGCTGGTAATTCTGGATGGAAAAGGGAACCGCATCCATACACAGGACAGTGGGCTGCTGGAGTCCGGCGACGGCTATGACCGCAGCAAGGTGGAAGGGATGCTAAAGGCTTGGACACCTGCGGCGCTCGACCCTGCGACCTACAAGAAGGAAAAGGATTGAGGCTTTCCCGCTACCTTTGCCCCAACATGCCAACCAACGAAAACAGCCTGCCCTTCCTGCGCCGCTTTTGGGTGTACCAAAAAGAGCGGTTCCCACTCCTTGCCAATGGCATCTTCCTGACGGCCTTTGCGTTTTCGGCCATATCATATTCCCGCATCTGTCGGGGCGAAACGGGGTTTGTGAATTGGAAGCTGTTTGTTTCGGCGGCCATCACGACCTTCAGTTTTTTCTTCCTGTTGCGTATCGCAGATGAATTCAAGGATAGGAAAATTGACGCCGAGCATCGCCCGTACCTGCCCGTGCCGAGGGGACTCATCAGTTTTCAGGAACTGAAATGGTTGGGCTGGACGGCCTTTGCGCTGCAAATCATAGTGAACCTTGCGCTCACGCCACAGATGTTTGGCTGGCTGCTCGTGCCGCAGGTTTTTCTCGTTTTAATGCTGTTCAACTTCTTCGCCCCGGACTGGCTGAACCGCCACTGGGTGGCCTACGTGCTCAGCCACATGTTCTTTTTCCCGGCCATTGACATGTATTCCAGCGGCATGGATTGGTACATGGAAGGCCCCGGCCAGGCGCCCGTTGGCATGGCGTTCTTCTTTGCCGTGTCGTACATCAACGGGCTGGTGTGGGAGGTGGGCCGCAAAATCCGCACGCCCGAAAACGAGGAATTCAACAGCTACACCAGGATGTACGGCATGAGGAAGGCTGTCTGGATTTGGATGGGCATCATCACCCTTGCCTTCGCAATGGCCGTGGCCGCTGCCAGCCACGTCAACCTCGGCTGGCTGGGGGCGGGCGTTTTGTTAGCCATCTACGGCTCGTCGCTGGTGTACGGGATTTTGTTCCTTCGCAAACCCACGGTCAAGCTCTCCAAGCTCATCGAATTGGCGTCTGGTAGTTGGGGCTTGTTCATGTACTTAGTACTTGGCGGATTGCCAATGCTGTTGAAATTGTTGAACTTCTAACCATGAAATCAAACTACATTATCAAATCAGGTGACCAGCCTCTTCCAACAATTGGCGGAAAAGCTCGAAGCCTGATGCAACTTGCGGCACTTGGGATTCCCACGGCGCCTTTCGTGGTGGTGCCGGATACGTGGTTTGAGGCGACCTTCGGTGGGCAACTGTTTGATAATCAGGGTGCTCCGCAATTCGGTGGGCTGCAACTGCCCGATGACCTGCTGACCGAAATCAGGGCCAGTTTTGACCCAACTACCCGCTACTTCGCCGTGCGCTCCAGTTACCGGGACGAGGACTCCGACCAGTTTTCGTTTGCGGGGCAATTCAAGACCCGGCTCTTCGTGCCCGCAGATGAATTGGCGCAGGCCATCCTCGATGTCTGGGCCTCGTGCGCCAGTGAGCACGTGCGCACCTACCAGCGGGAGCATGGCTTGCAGCCTGTGCATTACCTCTCCGTCATCGTGCAGGAGATGCTCGAACCGGAGGTGTCGGGCGTGGCGTTCAGCCTGAACCCGCTCACCGGGCACCGCAAGCAGCAGGTGGTGAATGCGGTCTTTGGGGTGGGGGAGGGACTCGTTTCCGGCGACCTGCCCGCCGACCAGTTCATCGTGATGGAAGGGAAGGTTGCTGCGCAAATTGCGACGAAAGAACACCAGTTTGTTTTCGATGAAACGGCTGGCAGCGGCTTGAAAAAACAGCCCATTGCGGCAGCAAAACAAAACTTGCCCTGCCTGACCGAGGCGCAGGTGCTGGAAGTAGTACAACGGGTCGAGCAGTTGCGCCAGCACCACCTGAAGCACCAGGACGTGGAGTTCGCCTATTGCGGCAGCCAACTCTACATCCTGCAAAGCCGCCCTGTGACCACCCTGCGCCACCTGCACGATGTGCACGGCCAGTACATTGTTTGGGACAACAGCAATATCGTCGAGTCGTACCCCGGCCTCACGTCGCCGCTCACGTTTTCGTACATCATCCAGTTGTATGAAAAAGCCTACCGTCAGTTCGTGGAACTGATGGGCGTGCCCGTGCGGGAAATCGAGGCCAATGCCGAGCATTTCGCCAATATGCTCGGCCTGCTGAACGGGCGGGTTTACTACAACTTGCGCTCGTGGTACCAGATGATTTCGATGCTGCCCGGCTACTCGTTCAACGCCCGTTTCATGGAGCAGATGATGGGCGTGAAGGAGCGCTTCGACCTGGAGCCGACCGACCGCCGCTCCAAGTTTCGGGACTCGCTGCGCATTGGAAACATGGTGGTGAGCATCTTGCGCAACCTCTTTACTTTGGAGGCGCAAAAGCGGGATTTTGTGCGGCAGTTCGAGGAGATGCAGGCCACCATCCGGGCCATTGACCCCGAATCGGTTTCTGCCGACCAAATCGTGCGGCTCTATAAAAGGCAGGAGGCGCTACTGCTTAAAATCTGGAAAGCGCCGTTGGTCAATGATTTTTTCGCCATGATATATTTTGGTTTATTGAAAAAACGCATGACCGATTTATTTGGGGAGAATACCAATATTCACAATGATTTATTGATTGGTGGAAAGGGCATCGTTACGACTAAACCCGCTGAATTAATTGCGGATATGGTGAATAAGATTTACGCTTCGGATGGTTTAATTGATTTATTTAAAAACAATGATAAGAGCTATATTTTAAATCAACTTAACGGCCAATCAGCTAATGGGATGCAGGCACAATCGTCGCTTTTGTCATGGCCGAAGGCCACCTCTGCGTCACGGTCTGCGTCAAAACGTGATGCAGAGGTGGCCTTCGGCCATGACAAAAGCAACTTGAACCACGGGTATAGTTTTTATTTAGCGGAAATAAAACAGGACATGACCGCCTATATTGACCAATTCGGCGACCGCATGGTGGGCGAACTGAAGCTCGAAACCAAGACTTACAAGCAGCACCCGGAGCTGTTCGTCGAGGTGCTGCAATCGTACATCTTGAACGACCGAAAGCCGCATAGTTTTGATTTCCGCACGGGGCACGATGTGTGCCTTGCCGCTGAAAAAGCCGTCTGGGAAAAGCTGCGGGGCAAGCCCCTCGCCCGTATGGCCATGCGGCACATCCTGCGGCGGGCGAGGCAATTGGTGGCTGGGCGGGAGAACCTGCGGCTGTACCGCACCCGTGCGTTCGGGGATGCGAGGGCGGCCTTCTGCAAGCTCGGCGAAATCTTCTTCAGCGAGGGCCTGCTCGACCATCCCGACGACATTTTCTGGCTCACGAAGGACGAGATTTTTGACTATATCAAAGGCACTTCGGTCAACTACAACCTGCGGGACTTGGCAGCATTGCGCCGTGCGCAATACGCTGATTTTCAACAAGAAACGCCGCAGGGCGAGCGTATCAAGACCCACGGCATCGTCTATCAGGGGAATTCGTTCCAGCCCGGCCAATCCATTGCGGAGCAACCCGGCGCCCTGAAGGGAATCGGCTGCTGCAAGGGCGTGGTGAGCGGCAAGGTGAAAATCGTGCAGCGCCCCGAAGACGCCTTCGACATGGATGGCGACATCCTCATGACCACCACCACCGACCCCGGCTGGGTGACGATTTTCCCGTCTATCTCCGGCATCCTCGTGGAGCGGGGCAGCCTGCTGAGCCATGCCGCCATCGTGTCCCGTGAGATGGGCATCCCCTGCATCGTGGGCATCAACGGCCTGACGGCCAAGCTCAAACCCGGCGACTACGTCGAAATGGACGGGGAGAAGGGGATTGTGAATATTTTGGTTTAGGAGGTTTAGAGGGTTTAGAAGGTTTAGTTGGGGCGCATCTAAACCTTCTAACCCCCCTAAACCCTCTAAACCTCCACCTGCTTATGCAAAAAAAACTCCTGCTTTACACCAACTGCTGGGAAGACGCCGATGTGCTGCTCGCCGCCCTTGACCCTGGGCCGAGCGACCATGTTTTGTCCATCGGTTCGGCGGGAGACAACAGCTTCTCACTGCTGTCGAAAGGCCCGGCGAGCGTAGTGGTGTATGATGCTTGGCTGCCGCAATTGCATTTGGTGGAGTTGAAAAAGGCGGCGTTCCAAGTGCTTGATTATGAGGGGTTTTTGGCGTTTTTGGGGTTTCAGGAAAGTAGGCATCGCATGGCCATTTTCCATGAAAAAATAAGGTCGGTGCTTTCGCCGGAGGCGCAGGTTTTTTGGGAAAAAAATGCGGCGCTGCTCCAACGGGGCATCATCCATTGTGGCAAATTGGAGCATTATTTCAGGTTGTTCCGGCGGTTCGTACTGCCCTTGATTGCCTCGCAAAAAGATGTTGAACACTTCTTCGCCGGACCGCCCACGGAGGCCGATTTGGCGAATTACCGCCGCCGATTGAGCAAGCCTTTCCTGCATTGGCTGCTGAAAATCTTCCTGAGCGAACCCCTGTTGAAGGCCATGGGCCGCCAGCCAGCTTTTTTCAAGGAGGTGAAAACCAGTTTGTCGGAGTACCTGTTCGATAAACTGTCCAGTTTCCTGCTGAACCCAGAAAGCCATAGCAACCATTACATTTATTATCAAGTGTATGGGCATTTCGGGAAGGGGCTGCCGCACTATGCAAGGCCGGAAAACTTCGAGTCCATCCGCTCCCACCTCGACCGCCTGACGCTGCGGCATGGGCGTTTGGAGGACGGCCTTGTTGCGGAGCAAAACGCCACACACATCAATGCCTCGGACATTTTCGAGTACCTGCCGATGGCGGATTTCAAGGCGTTCGGTGAGCGGCTGGCGGAGAACTGCCCCCGTTTGCGGCGCATCGCCTACTGGAATTTCGTAGTGGACCGGATGCTGTCGGAGGTGCAGCCGCAGCATTTCCAATTGGAAGCCGATTTGGCAAACGAGCTTTCGGCAAAGGATAAAATCTATTTTTACAAGCGGTTTGTGGTGGAGGCGGTGGTTGGGTCTGGTGCCTAGTCTTAATTTGGTGAAAGGAAATGGAGCTAATTCGATTGGTAGCCGCAGTCTGAATTAAACAACAGGCCACCGGTTTTGAAAAGGCTCATCACGCACAGTTAACTCACTTCCTACAACTGTCTTTTTATCTTTGCTGACAAAGGAAATACTATGTCATTAGCACGATTCTATTTTATCTTTCTAATCGGCCAATCTTTTGCCATCTTGGCTTTTGCGCAGGAGTCCAAAAGCACGCTGGATGAGGCGTTCAAAGCTGCCAAACAAACGGGCAAGCCGCTGCTTGTAATCCGGTACGACCAACAAATGATAAGTTATCCAAAAACCTATCACGATGAAACTTCGGACTCAAGGCTGGATGCCATACTCAACAAAGAGCCGAACAAACAAGCGATGGCAGATGAGATTGTGGTGTATCGGCTTAGGGCGGATTCGCTCAATACGTCAGATGCTCAATTCCAAGACCAGTTCCTGCTCGATTATACGCCCAATTTCATCTTATTTTCGAGCGAAGGCGAGTTTGTTCATTTCTACAACCCCATCCCATCAGACTTGTCAGCAGGCGATGTTGATGTGCTCGGTGGGCTGAGGGATACACTGAAGACTAAGGAGGCTGAACTACAGCTGAGGAGTTCCTTGCAGGGTAAGTTCGATACGAAAGCTATTGCAACGCCGGAATTGGTTCAATTGGTAACGATGCGGACGAACGCCCACCTGAAATCGAGGGATGCCCTGAATGAGTTGGCGTTGAGGAAGGTGGAGATACCTGAGTCGCTATTGCAACCCCTCCTTTCTCAAGGCTTAAAAACCACCGACCCCATTGTTCAATACATCCTCGAAAATTTCAAGCCTAAGAACTTGGATTGGGCGTTCTATAAAACGTACTTGATTGAAAGCCTTTTTGAAAATGCCAAGGCAAAAAAGGACAAAACAGAGTTTGAAAACGTCCTGCTGCTTAAAGGCGATTACAGTACCCAAGCCATAAATATGGCATCCGAAGCTTATCCAGATTACCCAATGTTTGACGGAGAAAACCGCAAGGAGTACTTGGATGAGCAGTTGCTGTCGGAAAAATTTGATTTCTATGCCAGTATTTCGGACACTGTCAACGTGAGGAAATACGGCCTACAATATGCCAATTATATCTTGCATGATTATGAAGAAAGAAAGCAGGCTGTCGTTGATGACCAAATTGAAATGTCAGACTATATGACCAATTCATTTGTATTAACCGGTGATGCCAAACAAGATTCGGTGGTTTTAGCGATTCGGGCTGCCTATGAAAAAAACAAGGAATTCCGAAGGAAGAAGGAGGAACAGAATTTTGACAGTGAAAATGCCCGTATCCTGAACCATATTTCATGGACATTCTTTGAAGTAATCACTGAAAAACCAGATTTGGAAAAAGCGCTGGGATGGTCGCAGAAAAGCGTGGAACTCGAAGACAATCTTTATTATTTGGATACGTATGCCCATTTGCTTTTCAAATTGGGCTTTGTTGACAAAGCGATTGAACAAGAAACAAAGGCACTGGAAAAATTAAAATCTTATTGGAATACACAACTTATCCAAAAATTTGAATCAGAACTTAATCGGTTCAAGCAGTCGGGGAAGGATTGAGAGAATTGGCACTCAAACATCAAACTCGAAACCACAGCATCCCAATCATTTGCAACATCTTCCTCAAATAGCAATCATCGCCATCCTCGTCGTCGCCTTCGTATTGGTGCTGGCGCTGGCGCAATTCATGCACAGCCGCCTTGGCGTGGGGGCGGAGCATACCCGCAAGTTTGCGCATGTGGCCATTGGACTGGGCTGTGTGCTGGTGCCTTTCCGCTTTGCCAGTCATTGGTATTTTTTGCCGAGCACGATTGTCTTTATCGGGTATATGCTGTATGCCCGAAGGCGAGGGCAGCTCTCGGCCCTGCTCGACATTGGCAGGGAGTCGTGGGGCGATATCCTGCTGGCCGTTTCGATATACCTGAATGCTGTGCTGGCCTTTTTTTACGATTTCGAGCGGCTGTTCTACCTGCCGATGCTCATTTTAGCCCTGGCCGACCCTGCGGCATTTTATGGAGGGTATTTTTTCGGGAAAAAAAAGAAATCATGGGTTGGCTCGGCCAGCTTTGCCGTGGTGGCTTTCGGGGCTTCTTGGGCGTATTTGTCGGTTTTTGCGGCAGCACTGTACCCCCATCAAATTTGGTTGTTAGCGGCTTGTGCCTTGATAGGAGCCTTGGTAGAGCGGTTCAGCAATGGCGGCTGGGACAATCTGACCGTACCGCTGGTAGTGGGAGGGCTGCTGGTGGGCTATTATGAAATGCTTTAATGGTCTCTTACTTCCTCCACTTCAAATTGTTCACATGCTCCGCAATGCGTTTCCCTTCCCGCAGCCCCGTCTCGTTGTCCTGCGGTGAGTGAATGCCGCCGAGGAAGCGGGAATAGGCGCATTGCTCGGCCATCTCCTGGAAAGTCTTAAAGCTGCGGCCCACAAACTTCGTCTCCCTGATTTCATCCGGCCAGCGGCCCTCGTGGGAGCGGTCTTCAAAGGCGTAATTTTCACCAAAAAGATGGGTGAGCACTTCCGCCGCTGCACCACCTTGGATGGCGTGGCCAGAGGGGAATGCGGGGAACGGCGGGTCTGGCCAGAAGGACTCCCACCGTTTGTCAATGTACTGCGGGATGTAGGTGTTCGGGCGCTCGCTGAAATAGTGGTACTTCCACTTCCAGCAGGCCACGTAGGCGTCGGACAGCGCCATGCCGAGGTGGGCGTAAGTGGCGGCGCACTCGATGAGGCTCGGTTTTTTTTCCAAAATGACCTGCGTGGCGAGGAAGTAGGAATGCCCCGGCGGCGTGAAGGTCGAGTCAGGGTCGTCGGCCCACCAGATGGCGGTCTGCTTCTCCTCGGTGGTCAGCGACTTGTTTTTTTCATAAACGGTCAACATTTGCTGGTAGTAAGGCGAGCCTTTCACCGTATCGAATTCAATCATTTTCGGGATTTCCAGTGCTTCGTTGGCTTTCAAAAACATCCGGTTTTCTCCCCAGTGCGGGTGCAGCGGATGGTGGCTGAACGACTGCGAGAACAGCGCAGGCCGCCACTTGCCGGGGCCTTCGGGCTGCACGTAGGTTTTGTCGAAATTCTTCAGGTAGCCCCGGTGGCCGCCGTCCGTTTTCGACCATTCGAAGATTTGCTCCGCAACAGCCTTGCCATAAGCTACCGACCTGTCTATCAATGCTTTATCTTTTTGTTGCGCAGCAATATTTTCAAAAATCGAGTGCTCCAAAGCGTCAATTTTCGCCTTGTTCTCGTCGCTGGTTTGGTTGTAGATGCTCCGCAAAATGGTCGCTTGCCCGGCATTCATTGCCAAGCGCCAGTCGTAGTCTTTGCCCGACCCAGGTAGTGGCAGTTGCGCTAATTCGTTCAGTTGCCCGGCGAGCGAGTTGTAGCCGGGGTTGCCTGCCACAATGCTTTCGTACATCGTCAGGCCGATGTAGCCGAGGCAACGGGCAGCATAGGTGGGTGTATTGGCGGGGGTGGTCTTCGTGATGAGAAGCGTCAGGTCGGCCCAGCGGCTGGCGATTTCGTGGTCGGGAATGGGAGGCTGCGGTGCCTTGACGCAACCTATGAAGAATGCAGCGCCAAATGTTAGCCACAGCGCCGAATGCCTGCGAACCAGATGAAAAAATTCGTTGACGACCTTGAAGGATACACTGGCCTTTGCGTTCTGTGCCATACTTTCTGTTTTTTGGCAAAGGTATTATTTGCCAATTCGGAAATTGCCAAAACGGGTTTGCCTCAAAAAAAATGTCAAAAAAACACTTCTCATTTTGCGAAACTTGTATTTCCTTTACGACCCAATTTGATTGTCAGCCAAAATGACTTGAGTGTAAAATTTTATTTTTTTGTTTTATTTTTTTCGATTCATAATTCTGCGCTCCACCTCCTTTTTCCCATTCTTATAAATCCCTACATATCCGTTCTATTGGCGTCAAAATTTTTTCAATACAAACTTTTGGTAAACCACTTTTTACTATGATTAGATTCTCAACCTTGTGCATGGCCCTGTTTGGCATCTTCCTCTCACTGGATGCTTTGGGCCAAATGAACATCAAGGGCGTGGTTTCTGACGAAAGCTCGCAGCCGCTTATTGGGGCTACTGTGCTCGTCAAAAACACGACCCGAGGCACCGTCACAGACGAAGACGGGGCCTACGAAATCACGGCGAACAAAGGCGATGTAATCGTCTTCTCGTTCACGGGCTTCTCCTCACAAGAGGTGGTGGTTGATGCGAGTACAGCTATCAACATCACTTTAAAGGAGGGGACTGACCTGAGCGAGGTCGTCGTTGTGGCCTACGGCCAACAGAAGAAAGTCACCGTAACGGGTGCCGTTGCCTCGCTGAAAGGCAAGGAGGTGGTGCGCTCCCCGGCGGTGGACATGTCGAACTCCTTGGCTGGCCGCTTGCCGGGCCTTGTGGTCGTGCAAACCAGCGGCGAGCCAGGTGCTGATGGGGCAAGGGTCTCCATCCGGGGCACGAACACCTTGGGCAACAGCAGCCCACTCATCGTTATTGACGGAATCCCCGACAGGGACGGTGGCTTTGGCCGCCTCAACCCGCAGGACATCGAGTCCATCTCGGTGCTGAAGGATGCCTCGGCGGCCATCTATGGTTCAAGGGCGGCCAACGGTGCCATCCTTGTGACCACAAAGCGGGGCAAGTCGGGCAAGCCAGTCATCGGCTACAGCTTCAACCAGGGCTTTGCGCAGCCGACAGTGGTGCCTGAAATGTCGGACGCCGTGGAGTATGCCAATATCAGGAACGAGTTGGCGGTTTATTCCCTTCCTTCGGAAGAGTGGTCGGCAGCTTACAGTGCCCTCAAATCAACGGGTTCGTATGTGGCAAACGATGGCTCCACGGTGAACTCGGTGTTTGCGCCAGCAGACGTGGCCAAGTATGCCGACGGTTCCGACCCTTGGGGCCACCCAAACACAGACTGGTTCGGCGATGCCTTCCGCACTTGGACACCTCAGAACCGCCACAACCTTGAGATGAGCGGCGGCTCGGAGAACCTGACCTATTTCACTTCGCTGGGTTACGTCTTCCAAGATGCTATCTATAAAAACTCGGCTACCTATTATAAACAGTACAACTTCCGCACGAACCTTGATGCCAAAATCAGTGAGCACATCCGTGCAAATGCTGGCGTGATGATCCGTCGGGAAGACCGCAACTATCCGACAGAGAGCGCAGGTTCCATCTTCCGTATGCTCATGCGTGGCCGCCCGACCGACCCAGAGGTTTGGCCTAATGGCAAGCCTGGCCCGGACATCGAGAACGGCCAGAACCCTTATGTCATCACGACTGACCAAACTGGCTACGTGAAAATCCCACGTGATTTTACGCAAATGAACGGCGGCGTTGACATCACCAATCCTTGGATAAAGGGTTTGAGGTTGAACCTATCTGCCGCAGTGGACAAGACCAATGAGAACGCCAAGATTTGGCAGACACCTTGGGAACTCTACTATTGGGACAAGGTTACCTACGAAGCTGATGGCAAAACGCCGAAGTTGGTGCCCTCCGTGCGCTCCAACTTTACAGACCCAAGGCTCAGGGAGGCTTATGGCTACATCCTCAATACCAACCTGACAGGTATCTTGAGCTATGACTTCAAGCTGGGCGCAGACAACAACTTCAACCTGATGGCTGGCGTCACAAAGGAGCAGTTCAAGGGTGGGGGCTTCATGGCTTACCGTCGCAACTACATCTCTGCTGCTATTGACCAAATTTTCGCAGGTGGTACGGTGGGGCAGGAGACAGGCAACCTGGGCGACCCGTTCAGGCCTTATGAGCGTGCCCGCTTGGGCTATTATGGCCGTGTGCAGTACAACTTCAAGGAGAAATACCTTGCCGAGTTCATCTGGCGCCGTGACGGTTCGTACATCTTCCCAGAGAGCCAGCGCTACGGCTTCTTCCCCGGCTTGTTGTTGGGTTGGAACATCACCGAAGAAGACTGGTTCAAAGTCAACGGCTTGGACTATCTCAAGCTCCGTGCTTCTTACGGCGAAATGGGCAACGACCAAGTTTACTACAATGGCCGCTTGCAGGAGTATGCCTTCTTGTCCACTTACAACCCAGGTGCTTATCCTATCAACAATCAAGTAGTTACCACCCTTTATGAAACGGGTTTGGCAAACGATAACTTTACTTGGGAGCGTGCCAGGAACATCAACTTGGGTGTTGATGGTAACTTGTTCGGTAGGTTGGACTTCACATTTGAATATTTCAAGAACAGGCGTGACCAAATCCTGATTCAGGAAACAGGTTCTACACCTGCTTCATCTGGTATCAGCTCGCTGCTGCCGCCTGTGAACAAAGGCGAAGTGGACAACTCCGGCTTCGAATACAACCTGCTCTACAACAGCAAAGGCTCTTCCACCTTCCGCTGGAGCGCTGGTGTCAATGGTGGCTACGCCAAGAACAAGGTCATTTTCATGGATGAGGTGCCAGGCATTCCTGAATACCAGAAACAAGAAGGCAAGCCCATCAATGCATACTTGGTTTACCAAGCGGATGGGGCTTTCAAAGATCAAGCAGATATCGAAGCGAACACCATTGACTACTCTGAGGTCATCGGCGCAGGTGGCAAGCTAAAGCCCGGCGACATGAAGTTCAAAGACTACAACAACGATGGCAAAATCAATGCTGACGACAAGGTTCGCTTGGACAAAAACGCAACGCCGAACTTCTTCTTTGGCGGTACCTTTAGTGCCAATTACAAAAACTTTGATTTCTCTCTGTTGTTGCAGGGGGCAATGGGTGCCTTGTTCAGGGTGCAGACCGAGTCCGGTGATATCGGAAACTACCTGAAATACAACCACGACAACCGTTGGAGCATTGAAAACCCAAGCGGCGACCACCCACGCCTTGCCAGCCGTGGCGATACGTACTACACGGGCGGCCCTTATGGCGACAATACCTATTTCTTGTTCAACAAGAACTATCTCAGGTTGAAGAACATCGAAATCGGTTATACCTTTGGCAAGGGCTTGAGCGACAAGGTGAAAATCAGGGACTTGAGGGTTTATTTCAACGCATTGAACCTGCTGACTTGGGACAAATTCAAGGTATTCGACCCTGAGTCTGAGAACCAAGCGGGTACTTACTACCCACAGTCACGGGTCATCAACTTTGGCGCTAGTCTATCATTCTAATCAAAAAAACTGTCATGAAAAAAATCAATTTATTCTATCTCCTTGCATTTGGCGTGGTCGCATTGCTGCCCATGTCGTGCAACGACGATTTCTTGAATACCAAGCCGCTGGACAGGATTTCCAGTGATGCCACATGGGCTGACGGGCCACTGTCAGAAGCCTTTGTGTTTAACGTTTATTCCTTCTTGGGCTATGGCGGCTTCGAGGAGCAAGCCTTGGCTGCTTACACGGACGAAGCCATGTTCACCCACGCTGGCCGGAACATCAACACCTTCACCGAAGGTGCGGAAAGCCCTGGTGGTCTTGCATGGTTAAGCCCAACCTATGAGTGGGGCACCATGTACCTTGCCATTCGGCAGGCAAACATTGCCATTGAAAATTTGCCGAAGGCAACTTTCACGAATACCGACCTGCGTGACAGGCTTTTGGGCGAGGCTTACTTCCTCCGTGCCTACTACTACCACCAACTCGTGCGCTTCTATGGTGGCGTACCGCTCATTGCCCGCCCTTACGGCCTCAACGAGGACTACAGCATTGCCCGCAACACCTATGAAGAGTGTGTGAACTTTATCGTTGCCGACCTTGACCAAGCCATTACGCTTTTGGATGGCAAACCTGAAACGGCAGGCCGTGCCTCCAAGCTGAGCGCCATGGCGCTCAAGGCCCGCCAGTTGGTGTATGCTGCCAGCGACCTTCACGATGCTGCAACGGCCCAGTCCAAGTCTTCCACACTCAGCGGGTACAGCGACATCGCACTCATCGCCTATACTGGCGGCGACCGTTCTGCACGCTGGAAGGCTGCTCAAGATGCTGCCAAAGCTGTATTGGATGCAGGCACTGGCTACAAGCTTGACCTTTCCAGCCCTGCGTCCGCCGAAGATGGCCAAGCCAACTACGAATCTATCGCATTGGGCGGTAAGAGCAAGGTGGGTGATCCCGGCGCTGCTATTGAGTTGATTTTCCAACGCACCCATACCGCCCAGTTCACCCAAGAGGACAACTGGCCATTGGGTGGCATCCACTACGGCATCAACAACGGCCCGAACGGCTACCACAACTGGGCCGGCAACACCCCCATCCAGCAGCTCGTGGACGACTATGAGATGATGGACGGCTCAAAGTTTGACTGGAACAATCCAGCGCACAAGGCTGATCCTTACACTGGTCGTGACCCCCGTTTCTATGCAACTGTACTGTATGATGGTGCACCTTGGAAGCCACGTCCCAGCGACGTAGCGCCGCTCGATCCAATGAACCAAATTCAGACGGGCTACTACGACGACGGCAATGGGGGCCTTATCAATGGAATTGACACCCGCAAGTCTTCCATCGAGGATTGGAACGGAACCCGCACCCACTACTATACCCGGAAGTTCATTGACCCAGACCCGGCGCTGCCCGACAACCAGTCCAATGCGCAGGTGATTCCTTGGCCGTTCATCCGCTACACGGAAATGGCACTCATCTACGCTGAAGCTTCTCAAGAGTTGGGCGAAGAGGACAAAGCCCGTGAATGGATCAACAAAATCCGCTTCCGGGGCGGTATGCCCGCAACCACTGCTGCTGGTGACGACCTGCGTGACCTTATCCGCAACGAGCGCCGTGTCGAGTTGGCCTACGAGGAGCATCGCTACCACGATGCCCGCCGCTGGATGATTGGTGACCAGTTGGGCCGCATCATCAAGGCCATCAACGTGACTGCCACCCTGAAGGCTGGCCAGTCGCCACATGTGCCTTACCGTCATGACAAAACCAAGTATGACTACACCTACACTGCCTATGACAATAACGATAACGAGACCCGTACTTGGAACGACAAGATGTACTTCCGGCCAATCAGCAGGGACGAGGTGAACCGGAACAGCAAATTGGTGCAGAACCCGGGGTATTGATGAAGTTGGCAGTTCGACAGTTGGCAGTCAGCATTGAGCATATTCGCCAACTTTGGCTTTGAACTAAACAAAATCAGTTTCAGAGGCAAGCGCCCCCGACCTATTCAAAGGTTGGGGGCGCTGCTGTTTTATGTAAATCCAAAATCCGATTTTGGATTTACATAAAACAGTTTTGCCATCACAAGCTAATCCCGACCATTCCCACTTATTTTCGACCTTTGTAGCCATCGCCAAAGCGAACAATACAACTATGACAAAACCTATCCGCCTTGCCGTCTTTTCGGCCCTCGTCCCGCTGCTTTTTTTTGCTTGTAAAAAAGAGGAAAGCACCACCTCGGCCAGCAGCGGCCAAGCCGACGGCCCCGTGCTTTTCCAACTCCTACCGCCCGAAAAAACGGGCGTCAGCTTCGTCAACCAACTCGAAGAAGGCCCCAACACCAATATACTCATGTACGAGTACTTCTACAACGGCGGCGGCGTGGCCACGGGCGACTTCAACAACGACGGCTGGCTCGACCTTTACTTCACCTCCAACATGGGCGGCTGCAAACTCTACCTCAACGAGGGCAAGGGCGGCCTCACCTTCCGGGATGTGACCGGGCAATCGGGAGCAGGCGGCAGGCCCGGCCCTTGGAAAACGGGCGTAAACGTGGTGGACATCAACGGCGATGGCAAACTGGACATCTACCTCTGCTACTCAGGCGCTCTGCCCGATGAAAAACGCAAGAACCAACTTTTCATAAATTCAACGCCAACTCCCCCTTCAGGGGGCCGGGGGGCTGGGGGGGCTACTTTTCAGGAACGAGCCGCCGAGTTCGGACTCGACAGCCCCGGCCACTCCAACCAGTCCTACTTCCTCGACTATGACCGGGACGGCGACCTCGATATGCTCCTGCTCCAGCACAACCCCAAGAACTTGCCCATGCTCAACGAGGCCCAGACGGCCCTCCAACTCAAGGCCAGCAGTCCCACGATGGGCTTGCGTTTGTTCCGACAAGACAAGGGCAAATTTGCCGACGTGACCGAAAAAACGGGACTGAACTGCTCCGAACTCAGCTACGGCCTCGGCCTTGCCCTCAGCGATTTCAACGCCGACGGCTGGCCGGATTTTTATGTGTCGAACGACTATAACGTGCCAGATTACCTGTACCTGAACAACGGGGACGGCACTTTTTCGGACAAAAAAAAGGACGCCATCAACCATACCAGCCAGTTCAGCATGGGCAACGACGTGGCCGACCTCAACCACGATGGCTTGCCCGACCTCATCACCCTCGATATGCTGCCAGAGGACAACGCCCGCCAAAAGCTCCTGCTCGCCCCCGATAACTTCGGCAAGTTCGACCTTAACGTGCGCAGTGGCTTCTACTACCAGTTCATGCGCAACATGCTGCAATTGAACAACGGCGATGGGACGTTCAGCGAAGTCGGCCAGTTGGCGGGCATCTCCAACACCGACTGGAGTTGGTCGGCCCTCGCCGCCGACTACGACAACGACGGCCAACGTGACCTCTACATCACCAATGGCTACAACCGGGACTATACCAACCTCGACTTCATCGCCTACATGGACAATTATGTGCAGAAAAAAGGGCGGCTGCAACGGGAGGACGTGCTGGAAATCATCAAGAACATGCCCGCCTCCAACGTGACGAATTACCTGTTTCGGGGCAATGGCGAACTGCATTTCGACAATATCACCAACGCATGCGGCATGGGCCAACCGAGCAATAGCAATGGGGCCGTTTATGCCGATTTGGACAAGGACGGCGACCTTGATTTAATCGTAAATAATGTCAATAAACCTGCTTTTATTTATGAAAATATCGTGGATAAAAAATCCGGTAATTACCTGCAAATATCGCTCAAAGGCGAAGGCATGAACACGCAGGGCCTCGGTGCGAAAGTGTCAGTATTTACTGGCGGAAAGCAGTTTTTTGCGGAGCAAAACCCGACCCGTGGCTACCTCTCCGCCGTTTCGCCCGTGCTGCATTTTGGTTTGGGTGAAACGGCCAATATTGATTCATTGGTAATTAATTGGCCAACTGGAAAACGAGAAAAACGGACAGATATAGCCATCAATTCCACCATTGTTTTAGAAGAAAAAAATGCGCAATTGTCGAAGCCAATAAAAGCCAAATATGCGCCCATATTTACCCTAATTAAATCCCCGATTAATTATGGAAACCCACCCACCAAATCCCGAGATTTTGACCGCCAGAAACTGCTAATTGGCGAGCTTTCAACTCACGGCCCTTGCATGGCTAAAGGCGACCTCAACGGCGACGGCACGGAAGACATCTTCATCGGTGGGGCGGCGGGGCAGGCGGCCAGCGTGTTTTTTCAAGGTAAAAATGGGCAGTTCACCAAGGCCAGCCAGCCAGCTTTCGAGGCGGACAAGGCCAGCGAGGATGCCGATGCCGCCCTGTTCGATGCGGACGTGGATGGTGACTTGGACATCTACGTGGCCAGTGGCGGCTACCACCAGTTCCAGCCGGACGACCCCAATTTGCAGGACAGATTGTACTTTAATAATGGTAAAGGCGGTTTTGCGAAGCAACAAAATGCATTGCCGAAGGCAACCGCCAGCAAGGGCTGCGTGGCCGTGGGCGACGTGAACGGCGATGGCCATCCTGACCTATTCGTGGGAGGCCGACTGGTGCCGAGCCGCTACCCGGAGGCCCCAGCCAGCTACTTGCTCGTGAACGACGGGAAGGGTGTTTTTGCGGAGCAAACAAAAACGCTCGCCCCCGATTTGGCGCAGCCCGGCATGGTCTGCGATGCCGTGTGGGCGGATTTGAACGGGGACGGCAAACAAGACCTTGTGACGGTGGGCGAGTGGATGCCCGTGGCGGCGTACCTGAACGAGGGGGGCAAGCTAAAACCCGCCACCGAGCAGGTTTTCGGGAAGGCTTACAACGGCCTGTGGAACTGCATCGAAATGGCCGACCTGAACGGCGATGGCCGCCCCGACTTCGTCGTCGGGAACCTCGGCACGAACACCCAAATCAAGGCGTCGGACGCCAAGCCTGCCGAGCTTTTCCATGCCGATTTTGATGACAACGGTGCTGTTGACCCGATACTTTGCACCTATGTGCAGGGCAAATCTTACCCCTACCTGACCCGTGACGAACTCGTGCAGCAATTGCCGAAATTCAAAAAACGGTTCACGGATTTTAAAAGCTACAGCACTGTGACGGTGGCCGACTTGTTTTCCGAAGGAGAATTGAAGAAAGCCAAACGCTTGACAATCAATCATTTGGAAACAATTCTTTTTCTTAGTAATGGCAGTGGAGGCTATTCTTTTGGCCAATTACCCATACAAGCCCAATTTGCTCCGGTGCACTGCATCGCCGTGTTGGACGCCGACAAGGATGGCCATGATGACCTGCTTCTGCTTGGCAACGACCGACACCTGAAGTTGCGTCTTGGCATGGCCGATGCCAATCTTGGGGTGCTGTTGCGTGGCAATGGCAAGGGGGGCTTCAGCTACGTGCCGCAGCCGCAGTCCGGCTTGCAGGTGCGGGCAGATGTGCGCTGTGTAGAGCAGGTGGGGGAGGTTGTGCTTTTGGGGGTGAATGGGCAGGGCATGGCTGCGTATTCCTTGAAAAAATAGTTACCGAGTTACCTGCGCCGATGCTTAAAATACGTCACCAAAATCACCAGCACGGCAATCCCCGCCAATAGCCAGCGGCTGTTGAACCGTTTTTCTTCGCTTTGCTGCACGATAGGCCCACCCTCCTCGGTGATGGTCAGTAGTTGGTTGGTATTTTGGTTGGTCAACACCTGCCGCTTGCCACCTGTCCAAGTGACGATGACGGAGTCAACGGTGGTGGCATCGCCAAGGCCGAAATGGGCGGTGGTGGAGTTTTGCGATAGGTGACTGGACATGCCGCCGTCAATCTCCCTGACCATGTGCCTGCCGCCAGCGACGACCGTCACCCGTGAGCCGATGCCGTGCTTTTCGGCATGGACGCCAGCGAGGGCCACTTTGAGCCAATTGCCATGCGTGGAATCGTTGCGGAAGAGCTTGGTGATGCTGGGCATGGGGTAGTTTTTCACAGGTTTTTGGTTCACCACGAGCAGGTCCATATCGCCATCGTTTTCGAGGTCGAAAATGACGGAACCCCGGCCAATGCCGTACTCTTGGATGCCTGCGGAACGTGCTTCATCCATGAAAACCTCCTTTCTGTCATGTAGGGAGAGAAGGTTGTTTTCAAAAAGGAAATCGCCCATCGGTTGGCAATTCGGGTTGAGGTCGCCGTTGGCCACAAAGAGGTCGAGGTCGCCATCGTGGTCAAAATCGGCCCAGTTGGCACCCCAACTGATGGTGAAAAAGCCCATGCCGAGCGATTCGGCTTGATCGGTGTAAGGTTTGCCTTTCCCACCGCTCACCATGAAGCGGTTAAACTTGATATTGGTGATAAAATAATCGAGGAAACCATTGTTGTCATAATCCCCGGCGGCGGCGGTCATGGCATTTATCCTTAAATCCAATCCTGCCTCTTTTTCCACATAAGTAAATGATTTATCGGGATAATTATTGCGGAGCAAATAATTGGGTTTTGCCTTATAGCCAAAATCGTGGAGCACCAGCAAATCCTGGTCTCCATCATTGTCATAATCCGTAAAAAGCCCCCCAAAACCGAAGCCCCGGTGGTTTAATCCATAATCGGAATAAACGTCTTTATACGTTTTTCCATTTTTATTCAATAATAAATAACCCTCGGCTGTTTTACTCGCATTTACGATAGTAGCGTCGTTTATTTCCGTGAGCGGCCCATCATAATCCTGGAAATAATTGCCGACATATAAATCGGGCCAACCATCGGCATTAAAGTCGCCGAAACTGCCCCCTGTGCTGAACGAATATAGGTCTTCGAGGCCGTATTCCACGGTGGCGTTTTTGAAGGTGTTGTTTCCGTTGTTCAGAAACAGCAGGTTCTCGGCCCGTGGGATGGTCTTGCGTTCGCCCTTCGTGGTAATGGTGGTGATGAAAAGGTCAACATAGCCATCCCGGTTCACGTCGGCCCCGGTCACACCTTGGGTCACGTATTTTTTGGTGGCCTCCAGCCCGCTGCCCTCGAAGATGTTTTTGAAACTTCCGTCCTTTTGGTTGAGCAGCAGTTGGTCGTCGTTGAGGCCGGAGGTGAGGTAGAGGTCGTCGAAGCCGTCGTTGTTCAGGTCAAATACGCAGGCCCCACCGCCGAACATCCCGTCATAGACCACGAACTGGTGGTTGATGCCAGCCGAAGCCGTGATGTCCGAAAATCGCATTTGTGCATGCAAGACACTGAAAATCAAAAGATTGGAAAAAATGATAAAGGCTTTTTTGAACATGGTTGACGTAAGTGTTTGCCGTTTTGAGGGCTAAAGATGGGTTTTTCTTCGGTTGTTTTTGGAGGCAATTGCATCGCAAAATCCCCTTTATTTGCGGTGCAATCCACTCAAACGCTTATGCAACTCATCAAAATCCTTCCCCAAGACCCCGGCATTGACGACATCGCCAAACTGCCTGCCGAGATGTTCCCCGACAATTTCGCCTTGCAAATGGAGTCGCAGTACGTGAACCGCCTGCACCTGCTGCACGGCTACTTGCTGCAGGACGGCGACCAATTGCTCGGCGGCATCGCCCTGTACAACAATCCTGGCCACTACCTGCACAACGAGCGGGCCTGTTGCGCCGGGTATTTTCACTGCGTGAACGATGTGGCGGCTGCTTCGCAACTCATCGAAGCGGTAAAACAGGACGTGGCAGCACTCGGCATCCGGCACCTCATCGGCCCGATGAACGGTACAACTTGGGAGAACTACCGCTTCCGCACTTCCGACGAGCCGCCTGCCTTCTTCCTCGAAAGCCCACACCCGGTCTATTACAACGACCTGTTCATGGCCTGCGGCTTCCTGCCCATCAAGACCTATTACACTTACCTCGTGAAGCCTCTTCGCCCAATGGACGAACGGGCCAAGCGCCGGGAGGAACAATTGATGGCGACGGGTATCCAAATCCGCCACATCAACCCGGAACAGTACGCCGAGGACATGCGCAAGATTTACGACCTCTGCCTCATCGCCTTCAAGGACAATTTCCTCTACACGCCCTACCCTTGGGAGGCTTTCATCGAAAAATACCGCCTGTTGGAGGGCCTGAACGACCCCCGAATGACCCTCATTGCGGAGCACGAAGGCCGGGCAGTCGGCTTTGTTTTCATGATAGAGGACTATCTGTGCGAGGACGAAAAACGGGTGGTTTTCAAGACCTATGCCGTGCATCCGGGGGTGAAATATGCGGGCCTCGGTGCCGTTATCTCGCAGCGCCTCACGCAGGATTTGCTCGATATGGGCTACACCTCGGCCATCCATGCCTTTGTGATTGAGGGCAGCGCCTCGGAGAACTCGTCGTCGAAGGATTCGGAAGTGTATCGGACGTATAAGTTGTATGCAATGGAAGTTGAGGTTTAGAGGGTTTAGAAAGGTTTAGGAGGTTTAGATTGGCCCCCTCTAAACCTTCTAAACCCCTCTAAACCTCCTAAACCTCTTTATGGAAAACAACCAACCCAGCGTCGTCGAAATCCTCAGCAGCGTGGCAGCAGCCAACGCCGACAAGCCCGCCATCGTGGACAGGGCAGGGGCCATCAGCTTTGGCGACTTGGAACTGGCCGTGCGCAAGACCGCCCGCTACCTGCTCGACAGGGGCATCCAGCGGCACGACCGGGTGCTGGTGCTCGTGCCGCTGTCCGCCGACCTGTACCGGGTGACGCTGGCGCTCAACTACATCGGTGCGGCGGCCATTTTTGTGGAGGACTGGATTACCTTCCAACAAATCGATGCTTGTTGCGAAGCGGCACAGCCGAAGGCCGTCGTCACGCACTGGAAAGGGTTGATTTACAGTTGGTTAAAGCCCACATTGCGGCGCATCCCTTTGAAAATAAACCATATTGGCTACGCCAAGATGGAGCCATTGCAGGTTGCTCCGCAACTCCAGCCCGAGGACGAAGCCATCGTCTCGTTCACCTCCGGCACGTCGGGGGTGCCGAAGATGTTGGTGCGGGATTTCCAGTTCCTCAACCACCAGTTCTACACGCTGCGGGAGGTGAAAAACTGCCGCCCAGACGTGGTGGAACTGCTCACCTTGCCCGCCTTCGTGTTCCTCAATTTGGCGATGGGCAGCACCTCCGTCCTCGCCGATTTCAACAAGCTGAAGCCCGATAAATTCGACCCGAAAAAGATTGAACGGCAGTTGTTGGAGCGCCAAGTGGATGCCCTCTGCGCCTCGCCTTCCTTCTTGTTGAAGCTCTGCAATGCGTGCTTGGATGCTGCCGCAATGGACCGGGTGCGGCAAGTGACCACAGGCGGTGCGCCTGTTTTTCCCGATGATGCTGCGCAATTATTGAGGCACTTCCCGAATGCAAAAATCACGGTCATCTACGGCTCTTCCGAGGCTGAACCCATCAGTGTGGCGGATGGTATTGCCTTGGCAAAATCGAGTGCCGAGCAGGGGCTTTTTGCTGGGCAAATCCATCCTGAAACGGAGGTGCGAATTTTGCAAATTGCTGATAACCAATCTATTGGCGAAATACTGGTCGCTGGCCCCAACGTCGTGCTGAAGGGCGAGCGGAACAAGTTCGTTTTGGATGGAAAAAAATGGCACCGCACGGGCGACAGCGGTTTCCTTGGCCTCAATGGGGAGCTTTATTTGACCGGGCCAGTCTCGGCTTTGGTTAGTTTGAAGGGCGGCCTTTGGTCGCCGTTCGTGTTCGAGGGGCGGGCGAGGGGCGTGCCGGGCGTTGAACGGGCGACACTGCTTAGGGTAGGGGAGCAGCTGGTTGCGGCGGCCGTTGCGACGAAAGGAGCAGATAAAAAAAGGGTGGAAAGAACCGTACAGGACTTGGGCTACCCGTTCGATGCCGTGGTCTTTCTCGAAAGCCTACCCTATGACAGCCGGCACGATGGTAAAATCAAATATGCTGAACTGGAGCGGCTGGTAATGGAAAGGCTATGAGTTCCGCTGATTCTCCCGACTCATATAATTCGAACCTCACCTCATTTCATACTTCCCCAGCCACTCCAGCACCGTGCCGTTCTTTTCGCCCATGTAAACCGTCACCAGCGAAAGGTCGGCAATGGGGAAATGCAGTACGACCCAACCATCTTCCATTGATTGTGAAAACGGCACTTGGTTATCAGTGTGGCCGTTCGTTACCAAGAATGCCGTCGGGGTGCGCTCGAACTTGAAGCGCAGTTGGGCGAGGCCGTCGGCATGCGTCGCCAAATTAGGTGAAAAACCGAGCAGGGGATAGCCCTGTTGGCCGATGTTTAGCAGGGGCTGTTGGGGGAAATGCCGCCGCATGATGGGCGCATCCAACAATTGCCACTCCACGAGGTTGGGCAGGTGGCTTTGGGCGAACCACGCAGGTGGCGTCATAAAATAACCCGGACTGTACTGCTTCACGAACTGCCTGTTCATCACATAACCTGCACCCCAGGTCACGTCCACCAGTTGCCATTGCCCGTCAATCTTCACCACATTCCAGGTATGTGGCGAAAATTGGCTGGCCCGATACGGCTTGAAAAAGTCCCTCGTATGTCCACTGACCACCAAGCACTCCAGCCCCACGGCTCGGCACATAGCCTTGTAGAGTTGGCTGTAATCTTGGCAGACGCCCTTGCGGTACTTTAAGGTGGTAAATACCTGGTTTTCGATTTGCAACTGGTTCAGCTGCTGCATCTCCTTCTCCGTCCTCGCCACGAAACGGCCCACGGCTGGCGGATTTTCATATTTTTCGACATCAAATGCAATGTGGTGGGCGACCCAAGAGAAAAGTACCCGGGCTTTCTCTGCTTCCTTGTCGAACGGCTTCACCAGCTTTCTTGCGTGGTCGGGCAAGCTCATGAAATATTCGTCGAAATGCTCTCCGATGGAATCAGCATTGGCAAAATTGGCTTGGGCTTGCGCAAGGCCACTGAGCAGTAGCAGGCAGGTCAGCGTGAATATGGCTTTCATAGCAGTACGATGTTTTAGTTTTCGAGCGAAAAATAAAGGTTTCGAGTGGCAGTTGTATAAAGAAATTGGCCATTTAGCTGGGAATAGCAGGAATTGCCTCGGTTAATGTCGCTACTATTTGCGCTGGCTATTAATTTGCTTACCATGCCGCTGACCTCCAGAAAGGTTTCAATGAAA